>Ga0255044_10000058_pt1 | contig 18948 bp, 18 predicted proteins | sample BC1_12_21_MG_FD_183651 | JGI IMG/M metagenome (GOLD analysis project Ga0255044, IMG submission 183651) | Seawater microbial communities from Strait of Georgia, British Columbia, Canada - BC1_12_21 | ecosystem: Environmental > Aquatic > Marine > Strait | place: Canada: British Columbia... | reverse complement strand
TCAGATGAACTCTTTTGAGTTGTCTCTTGTTGTCGTGCATGACCGTTCAAATCACCTATTTAAAAAATATTTTGCCCAATTACTGACACAAACAATAAAAAGGAATTATAGTATGTAACTAATAATTAGAATCATAACAAATTATATCTTCTTCAGTCCAGTTGGAAAAATTTTTATTATTTGTTTTTATAACTGGTAAAGGCGTTAATCATTTAGTTATATGGACAATTATTGGTGAAAAAACGTTTCCGTATGTAATTTTCAGGACTCATTGTTTGAAGAGTCACCTGTGTGATATATGAATCAGTGACACAGTTGCCTGACGCGGTTTTTTACTTTAAATGGCAGTTTTGTGGCAATAAATAGCTTGATTGAAGGTGTTTATGTTCCGTTTATTTGGTCTTATTAATATATTTTTATATTTTTTTATTGCATCTGGCAGTTTTAGCCCTGTCATGGCGGAAGAGATGGTCCATCCCTTCCAGCCCGGTGAAAAAATGCATTATACACTGAAGTGGGGTGTTATGTCGGCAGGAGAGGCTACCCTTGAAGTCCATGATATGGATGTAATCCAGGGGGTTGAGGCATATCATTTCGTTATGACAGCCCGTTCGAACTCTTTTATTGATGTTTTTTTCAAGGTCCGGGATCGTATCGACTCCTATGCCGATGCTGGTATGAATCATTCTCTTTATTACAAGAAGGATCAGCATGAAGGCAAGACAAGGAGAAATATAAAGGTCGATTTTGATTGGGAGAAGAATGAGTCAATATATATCAATTTTGACACAGAGCCAAAGGTTGTCAGCCTCATACCCGGGAGCTTTGATCCCCTTGCCGCTTTTTATTCAATAAGGCTGTTGGATCTGCAGGAAGGCAAGGAATTCAGTAAGGCCGTGACAGATGGTCAGAAAAACCGGACGGGTATTTTGCGTGTTACAGGTCAAAAGAAGATAACCGTTGCGGCTGGAACCTTTGATACTTTACTGCTTGAGCCCGATCTGCAGCAGGTGGAAGGAGTGTTTTCAAAGAAGCAAAAAGCCAAGATCAAGCTTTGGGTCACAAATGATGAGCGGCGATTGCTGGTTAAGCTGAAAAGCAAAGCCGTGGTTGGCAGTTTTGTTGCTGAACTTGTTTCCTTTGAGGAGCATGACTCAACAAAGCTAAGTCAATTGGAGAAGGGTGAGTAATTTCATTATAATGGAGAGAAGGATAAATGCAGGACTCAGCAACGGTGGAGGAGTGGCAAGTGGGTGAAATGGAAAAACATGAAGATGATTTTAACGAGCCTCAAGGTTTTAATACTTATGTCAACACTGAAAACCGGCTTGTTGTCGTTAAGACAATTGACGGTTCTCTGATTCGCGGCAATATCAATCTGAACAGCGAATCTTTGCCCATGGACAGGGTAAGTGACCTTCTTATCAAGGGGCAGAACAAGTTTTTGATCATGTATAATGCTACAGTTGCAGATCAAAAAGATATTGCAATAATAATTAATAAATCCCAGATTGTTTGGGTAATGGAAGAAAAATAAGCGCAAGTCAAGGGCAACAGATATAGACCTTTTGAACTAATATATTGTTACTAATACTAGTGTCACGTCAACTCTCAACTGACGCATCCTGCTTGCCCTTTATTGCGCCTGCTGCGTTGTAACTTCATTCACATAGCACCACTATGCTTATAAAGTTACGCCTTGCAGGCACAATAAATTGCGGCGCAATATTACGCCATTTGATCCTTGACGCAACACTAGGGGCAAGAGAAAATGTCAGAACAATTTTTTCTCATTTTTTTTGGGCTTGAAAAACTCTGGGCAATCCCGCATAGTCATTATGAATTGTAATATTATCATATGAGGCCTTTCCCTTAAAAATAGAGGTCACTTCTTTTGCCTGGTCAGCCCCTATCTCCATAAAGAACCAGCCGCCGGACTTGAGAGTTTTTTCTAAATCCTCTGCGATTTTACTAATTGACTGAATGCCTCGTTCTCCGCCATCAAGAGCCAGATGGGGCTCATACCCCCCCACCTCAGGCTGCAGAGATTCGCAGGTTTGGCCAAAGGGCTTTTCAAGTATGTCCCTTGCTATATATGGTGGATTGGCAAGCACCAAATCATATTTCCCCTTTAATGATATTCCACCAAACCAGTTGCAATTAATAAATTGGACTCTTCCAGCAACTTTATGCCTTTTAGCATTATGCTTTGCAATTTTCAATGCCTTGTATGAAAGGTCAATAGCTGTAACGGCTGCTGCCGGAAGCTCCAGGGCCAACACGACAGATATTATTCCACTGCCTGTTCCTAAATCCAGGATATTTATTGTTTGTTCTTGCGGACTTCCACATTGATTTTTTATGGTCTTCAGGGTTATTTCAATGAGAAGCTCTGTTTCGGGTCTTGGGATAAGCACATCCCTGGAAACTTTAAAAGGCAGGGACCAGAATTCTTTCTCTTCAGTGATGTAGGCTAGAGGCTCTCTGTGCAGCCGCCTTGAAAATAAAATTTCAACTTTTTCAAGTTGATTATCATCTAATGCCTTATCTCCGGCAAGTAACAATGTAGTCCTGTCAATATTGAGTACGTGAGCTAGAAGCAGAGCTAACTCAAGCTCAGGCTCTGGAATACCAGCTTGAGTTAAACGCCGCACTCCACTTTTGAATAAGTCTTTTATTTTCACGAGATTGTAAAAATTTCCAAGTTGCAGAATTGGAATTTTAAAAATATTGAAAAATGCAGATTATGTCTTCTTTTTTCAGACCTGTCACAAAATAAATATCTGGGCCCAAAGAACCCGGCTGTGATTAGCCCCTTGAAGAGGCTTTAAATACAGTTGGTCTAATCAATAGGCACAGAGGCACAAAGTTCTAAAAAACAACTACGACTACAAACCAAAACTATATTAATTGTTCCACATGCATTTACTCTAAAATCGAATTTTATAGCTTTTACTCTGTGCCTTTGTGCCTCTGTGCCTGAACGTTATGTTACTGGAAGGCAGAGCCGATTGACTCTGACCCGGTCCTGAGGACCAGGTTTTCCAGTTCTAATAAAGCAACCCTGCTTATTGAATTTCTTTTAGAGCTTCTGTCTGATAATGAACAATCAGCGGGTTAATTACTTCATCAATTTTCCCCAACATTAAAGCCTCAAGTTTGTAAAGAGTAAGATGGATACGGTGATCAGTTACTCTGCCCTGGGGATAATTATAGGTGCGGATACGTTCACTTCGATCTCCTGTGCCTACCTGACTTTTTCGGTCTTCAGAGATCTTGTCATGCTGCTCATGCTCCATTCTATCAAGAAGGCGAGCTTGCAGAACTTTCATAGCCTTGGCTTTATTTTTGTGTTGGGATCTTTCATCCTGGCACTGCACAACAAGACCTGTTGGCAGGTGAGTAAGTCGTATTGCTGATTCAGTTTTATTCACGCTCTGCCCGCCCGCTCCTGAAGAACGAAAGACATCTACGCGCACTTCATTGGGGGCAATATCAACCTCTACATCTTCCGCCTCAGGCAAAACAGCAACTGTAACAGCTGATGTATGTATTCTGCCCTGGGTCTCAGTTTCAGGCACTCTCTGGACTCTATGCACCCCACTTTCATATTTCAGTTTACTGTAGACATTCTTACCACTTATCAAGGTAATTATTTCCTTGAACCCACCAACACCAATGGGGCTACTGCTCATAATCTCCACCTTCCAGCCCAGGGTGTCAGCATAACGGCTGTACATCTTGAACAGATCGCCTACAAACAGTGCCGCTTCATCGCCTCCGGTGCCTGCTCTTATTTCAAGAAAAGTGTTCTTTTCATCATTGGGATCTTTCGGTAATAGTAAAAATTTTATATCATTTTCAAGCGTGCTGGACTTTTCCTGTAATTGATGAATATCACTTCTCACGAGTTCCAATAACTCAGGATCTTCTTCCTCTTGCAGCATATTATTGTTTTCCGCCAACTCTTCCTGGACTTTCTGGTGAGCAATACAGAGCGGAGTTAACTTGGTAATCTGCGCATGTTCCTGTGCTACTTTCTTGTATTCTCGCTGGTTTGCAATGAGGGCAGGATCGGAAAGCTTTTCCTCAAGGCTTAAGCGTTTTTTATCGAGTTCATCAAGTTGTGGAAACATAATTTTGTAAATAGTTGAATTTTGATGACTTCGCAGGTATGCGCCTTAAAGGAAACTTAGGAGAAGCTCCCTTTCAGGGCATTCTTTTCAGTACCCCCTCGGAGTCATCAACGGGGTCTAATAAAAACAATTGATTACAAACGATCCAACTGTTCGCAGTATTTTTTCGAAGTCCAGGCTTATCTACAGGGCCGACAATTTTTATTGTTCCAGATAAAAACTTTCGTAAGCAACAAACTAAAACAGGGGACACTCCGGCATCGGAGGTCCCCTGTAGAAAAACTGTTTAAAAAGCTAAGCAGAAGTCGAATTCTTTTTCATATGATTTGCATACTTCTTATTAAACTTCTCAATCCGACCAGCGGAGTCAATCAGTTTCTGTTTCCCCGTGAAAAAAGGATGGCAGGCGGAACATATCTCAACTTTCATTTCAGTGCTTACTGATCCAAGCTCAACTTCATTCCCGCACGCACACTGTGCTTTAATCTGGTGGTACTCGGGATGGATATCTTTTTTCATTACTCTTTCCTCCAGCAAATGATCTATATCAGATCACAGTGCCGCTAACTCTAGGCGGCTTAGATTCTTTATTATTTGCAAAACGTTAATCTCCTAATGATCTCATCCAAAATATCAATTTGATCGGACGGATGGAAACGACGAATTATATATAAATTTTGTATTTTTGCAAGCTGTATTAATAGAATTTAAAATAGTTAGGCAAAATATATGATTACGAGCAACATATTAAATTGCAATCATCTGTTCATGGATTGAAAAAACTCTGCGTTTGTTTTTGTAACCTTCATTTTATCAATCAGGAATTCCATGGCATCAGCAGGATTTAAGGAAGAAAGAAGTTTACGCAAAATCCAGATCCGGTTGAGTTCCTCTTCATCTATCAGCAAATCCTCTTTTCGGGTGCCGGATTTATTTATGTCGATAGCTGGGTAAATTCTTCTATCTGCCATTTTGCGATCGAGAACAAGTTCCATGTTGCCCGTTCCCTTGAACTCCTCAAAAATGACTTCATCCATCCTGCTTCCAGTTTCAACCAGGGCAGTTGCAATAATTGTCAAACTCCCCCCTTCCTCAATATTTCTTGCTGCACCAAAAAATCTTTTTGGCCGATGCAATGCGGTGGCTTCAACACCACCGGATAAAATACGGCCACTTGACGGGGTTACTGTATTATAGGCACGAGCCAGCCGGGTGATACTGTCCAGGAGGATAACAACATCTTTTTTATGCTCCACCAGTCTTTTAGCCTTCTGGATTACCATCTCTGCGACCTGTATATGTCTCTGGGGCGGTTCATCAAAAGTGGAACTTACAACCTCTGCCTTGACGTTTCTCGACATATCCGTGACCTCTTCAGGTCGTTCATCAATCAAGAGAACTATAAGAGTAACTTCCTTGTGGTTTTTAACAATACTGTTGGCAATTTTCTGTAATAGTACAGTCTTTCCAGTCCTTGGCGGAGCAACTATCAAACCTCTCTGCCCCTTGCCGATTGGCGACATAAAATTCATTATACGGGTCGAAAATTCATCTTTTTTTGCTTCCAGTTCTATTTTTTCGTTTGGAAAAAGAGGTGTCAGGTTCGAGAACAGGGTTTTTTCCTTGGCCTTCTCTGGTGCCTCAAAATTGATATTTTTCACCTTCAGTAAGGCAAAATAGCGCTCGCTGTCCTTTGGAGAACGAACATGACCTTCAACAGTATCGCCTGTACGTAAAGTCAACCTCCGAATCTGTGAAGGTGACACATAAATGTCGTCTGGACCGGGGAGATAATTATAGGCTGCAGATCTCAAGAAACCAAAACCGTCAGGCAGGATTTCGAGCACACCACGCCCGGTTACCACGCCATTCTTCTCATCTTTTGCCTGGGTGGCTTTTGCCTGAAGAATAGCAAAAATCAGCTCCTGCTTACGCATACCACTTATGCCTTCCACTTTGTAGTCCCGGGCAAGTTTGGTCAGCTCATTAATTTTCAGTTCTTTTAATTCAACTAAATCCATACCTCAACTTCCTTTTGTTTTTTTCTTTGATGCAATTCTTCATACCCATTGCATTCATTTTATTTAAAATCTATTTATTTAGATTAATTAATTGCCATATCCCGGGACACTCTTTTTAGTATCCCCAGTTGATAACTGCATAGGATGCAGATAAGGGACAATACAGTCCATAACAGTGCATGACACTGTACCTTTTTGACTTACTTGGGTTATTATATTATTTGAACAATACAAAGGGTCGATAATGATTTGCTCAATCAGTCACACGTATTTCTGCGAAAAAACTGGCTATAACTTTTTTCAATTATAGAAATATCATGTGAAAGTTGACAGATTAAAGAAGGGGTGTCTTCTAATTGTTATGGAGTTATGATCTCTTTCTCTCTTTATAAGGGGTAGCAGCCAGCAAAGGCGGGGAAAATTGTTGATACTTCACAAGGCGTGATTTCTAACATAATATGTATCTCACTTTTTACTGTCAAGCTTTTTTTCAATCCCCCTCCCATTATTTTTGGAACTCCCCGGGGAAATCTCCTGAGGTAAGGATGTTAATCCTTATCAGATTCACTCAAGTTACATCCCTCAGGTAAGTGCCATTTTTAAAGGGTGCCAGCCCCGAGGTAAGCCTCAAGGGATTAGCCCGCTGTTCCTGCTCAACAATTCTGCAAGATGTTCCACATGGCAAACTGTATCTGACAGCAGACCGTTATTATCAATAACATGATCCGCTTTAATCACTTTTTCAGATAAAGGCCACTGGCTTTTCAACTCTTTTGCTGCCGTTGCCCTATCTAAACCATCACGATCCATCAAGCGATTCAGGCACGTTTCATCTTCAGCATAGACCACGACAACTGTATCAAAGAGATCTTCCCAGTGCACTTCATAGAGAAGAGGAACCTCGACGAGTACTTTCGCACTGGGATCTGATTCAACAATCTGATTAATCCTGAAAAGTATCACCCTTTTGGCTATGGGGTGGATTATTCCGTTTACCTTGTCACGGAATTTTTCACTGGCAAATAAATCATTCCGCAGAAGGGGCCTGTTTATGGACTCACCCTCAACCAGATAAACTGAGCCGAACACCCTGGTAAATTCCTGCCATCCCTCTTCATGGGGTTCCAGCAGCTGGCGGCATATCTCATCAGCATCGATATGGACGCATCCCAGCAACCCGGAAAGCATTTTAGACACACGGCTCTTGCCTGATGCAATACCACCGGTAATACCAATTTTCCTGTTCACGTGCGCACCAGCTGTCTCGTATTTTTTGCCAATGTAGAACTTATAATTCTATTGATTATCAAGTTGCCGGAGCTTCTCAAGTATTATCTGCATATCAGACCAGACAGGAGAGACAAACTCCATAGGTTCATCTGTTACCGGGTGTTGAAATGACAGGCTGTGAGCATGCAAGCATTGGCGATTGACAGTTATGCACTCCAGTTGTTTTGCCAATTGTTTACCTCCATACAATGCATCTCCTGCTACAGGATGCCCCAAAAAGGCCATATGGACCCTTATCTGGTGTGTCCGCCCTGTCTCTGGCCTTACTTCAATATACGTCATATTATATGGCAATTCTTCCAAAACAGTCCAACACGTAACCGCATCTCTACCGCCACGCTCAACCACTGCCATCTTTTTCCTATTGGTTCGATGCCGACCAATAGGTTTTGAAACACAACCTTTACGCATTTCTGGACGCCGGACAACTATGGCGTGGTACACTTTTTTTACTTTTCGTGATTTGAAAAGCTCAACCAACCCACGATGGGATCTGTCATTTTTGGCAACAACCATGACCCCTGAAGTATCTTTATCTAGGCGGTGGACAATTCCCGGTCGTTCAACGCCGCTTATACCTGACAGGTTCTTACAATGGGCAAGAAGACCATGGACGAGGGTACCATCTTTATGCCCACAGGCAGGATGAACAACGATGCCGGGTGGTTTGGCAATTACCAGGAGATCATCATCCTCAAAGAGGATCGAAAAATCTACCTTCTGCGGCCTGAGTTTCAATGGTTCTGGTGGCGGGACAGTTACCTTTATCAAGTCACTAATTTTAAGTCGATTTGCAGCCTTACTTGAACTGCCGTTTACTACGATCAATTCTGAACGGATAAGACTACTCAAACGACTTCGACTCAAATCAGGTAACATTTCAACGAGAAAAAGATCCAATCTTTGCCCTTCCCTCTCCCCAGGGACAACAAACTCGAATAACTCCCCCTTGTCCAATTCGTGTTCAGGTTCTACCATATTCATGAAGTAAAGATGATTATTCGAGGACTAAACTTGCTAGATATATAAATGTTTTTTCATTACCTTAAGAGATAAATGAAACAACATATGTACAATATATGGCAGAATAATTTGAAACCAATTGACTACTCTAAGATATCTGCCGGGAAGAAAACTGGAAATTATTGGTTAGGATGAATTGTTGGATAAAATCTGACAACCCGTGTTTCAAAAAGGCGGGTTGCCAGTTTATATAATTGTTTTTTGTATTCTTCTTTTTAAGATTGATCTCTTTTACAGAAATTCAAAATAGTTACTTATGGGTTGGTTACAAACTATTAAGAAAATATCTGTTCAATCTTCTCTTCCACCTTACATTCATCAGTCTGATTAGCGATGGAAAGCTCTTTGACCAGAAGGCCTTTGGCAGTATCCATCATCTTCCTTTCACCATAAGACAAATCCTTGTCTTCCTGGAGCAGGTAAAGATCCCGCAAAACAGAAGCCACTTCGAAAACAGAACCGGTTTTAATTTTTTCCATATACTCCCGATAGCGTCTGTTCCAGGTCTGAGCCCCAATTACGACATCCTTTTCCTGCAGAATATCAAAAACCTCATTTACCTCTTTGGGAGAAATTATGCAACGCAGACCAACATTCTCACTTGTGGCTGTCGGTATCATGATTACCATATTATTATTCAGTATCTTCATAACATAAAAAGCCTGTTCGAATTCACCGACCTTTCTGCGCTCAATTGACTCGATCACACCTACACCGTGAGCTGGGTATACTGCCATTTGTCCGACATCAAACACAATTTCTCTCCTTCATATAAAATTATGCTACACTTCCTAACAGTACAGTAAGAAAAACATGAAACACCTGACAATCCTGATGTTTTTTGAAAATACAAAGAAAGACTATAACATATTATTTCGAAAAATTCAAATTTTGCTTTGTTTGTTGCAATTCCAGAAGGGTTTTGCAGATATTTTACATCAATATAAGAGAGTTACTGATTCTGATTCACTGCATTCATAGCTGCCGAGATTCCCTGTTTAACCATGATTTTTATTCCATCAACCACAGCTGCCATTTTTTGAGTAATTATCTCATGTTCATCAGCTCCGAATCTGGCTAATACGTATTTTTCAGGTAGAATTAATGGGGCAGGTCGGCCAATACCAATTTTTACACGTGGGAAATCCCTGGTACCAAGATGCTCAATACAGGAACGAACTCCTTTATGACCACCAGCGCCACCGCCTGATACTATTTTTATCCGGCCAAGTGGCATATCCAGATCATCATGAATGACAATAATATTGTCTGTTGATATTTTGTAATAGTGTGCAACTGCTGCCACGGCAGTGCCACTACCATTCATAAATGTTTCAGGCTTAAGCAAAACAACAGATTCATTCCAGATAACAGTTTTAGTTGTCAAGGCCTTCCTTTTGGATTCTGCAAAAGATACTTTGCTTCCATGGGCAAGATAATCCAACAGCATAAAACCGACATTATGCCTGGTGTCTGCATACTGAATTCCTGGGTTACCGAGACCGACAATTAAGTACATTTCAAAAAGGTCCTGTTGTAAAATTGATCATTTCTACAAAAAACAATATAATTTTGGCTACCATCAAATAAAAAGGCCGGGAAAGATACTGTCTGTTTCCCGGCCAAACCTGCTATTTGAAGAATAGTTTCGTAATTATCATTTCTCAGTTGATGCAGCCGGTTCGTCAGCCTTAGGTGCTCCCTCTGCAGCTTCCCCTGCACCTTCTTCACCTTCACCTTCACCTTCACCTTCACCTTCCTCTTCTTCAACTTCTTCTTCCACCTCAGCCTTTGGTGCAATAACTGACACACAGACCCTACCCAGTTCTTCTTCAAGAGTAACATTCTCTGGTATTGGCAAATCCCCGCACGCAATACCGGTGCCTCCCACTTCCAATGGAGTAACATCTACAGTAATCTCATCCAGGATGTCTAAAGGCAGCCCTTTAATTTTTACAGTATATGCCATAATGTTCAGGATGCCACCCAGCTCAACCCCTATTGCAGTTCCGGCATATACAATAGGAACCTCCATAACGATTTCCTTTTCCAATTCAATTTCAAGAAAATCAACATGCAGTACAGTATCTGTAACAGGGTGTGTTTGGATATCTTTAATCAATACGTAATGCTTTTTCTTGCTCTTGTCGCCTTCAATATCAAGGCTCAAAACAGCATTATAGCCATGAAGTTTCAAAAGGTCTCTGGTAAGAGTTTTTTCATCCATGGCAAGGGCTATGGGTTCCATTTTGCATCCGTAAAGAATAGCAGGTGCATATCCACTTAGCCTCAATTGATGGGTAGGCCCTTTACCAAAACCCTGTCGTAATATGGCACTCATATCCTGTTGTATCATTTTTGTTTCCTCCTTAAAAAAAGATGACCAGAAAAATTGAAAATAGCACTCTTCTGACCCTGTATCTCCAAATCAATTAATCAATAATCAACAAATTCAATTATTACTTTCCCAAACTATTAAACGAACAGAGAACTCACTGAGTCTTCAGAATGAATTCTTCCAATCGCCTCTCCCAGGAGTTGTGAAACAGAAAGCACTGTTATCTTGTCACATTCCTTGGCCTTACTGTGTAACGGTATGCTGTTCGTTATAACGAGCGACTTAATCACCGATGCTTCAAGCCGTTCTATAGCCGGCCCCGAAAGTACACCATGGGAGCAACAGGCATGCACTTCAGCGGCACCAGCCTCCATCAGCATTCCAGCAGCACTACAGAGGGTCCCTGCTGTATCAACCATGTCATCAAGCAATATAGCGGTCTTTCCCTCAACATCACCGATAACATTCATGGCTTTAGACTCATTGGGCCGATCACGGCGCTTATCAATAATTGCAAGATCAGTTTTTAAACGCTTGGCAAAGGCACGTGTTCTTTCAACACCTCCGGCATCAGGAGAAACCATAATCACATTATTAAAAGCCTTATTAATATACTCAAGTAACACTGGAGCCGCATAGAGATGATCGACAGGAATATTAAAAAATCCTTGGATCTGTCCGGCATGAAGATCCATTGCCAGAACCCTTCGCACCCCAACAACCATCAACATTTCAGCAACAACTTTAGCTGTTATGGGCACACGGGGGGCGACTTTTCTATCCTGCCTGGCATATCCATAATATGGCAGAACAGCGGTAATCCTTCTAGCCGAGGCACGGCGCAGTGCGTCAACCATGATTACCAGTTCCATTAAATGATCATTTACCGGGGGACATGTGGGTTGAATGACAAACACATCCGCTCCCCGCACATTCTCTCCAATCTCAATAAATATTTCGCCGTCACTGAATCGCCTGACTTCAACTTTCGACAGGGAAATATTGAGGTGATCACAAATATCTTTCGCTAATTCCGGATTGGCATTTCCAGAAAACACTTTAATAGTTTTAGGCATAACTCTTTACTGGTATAGTTTTTTTATTTAAATCACATCTGCCAATTCTTTATCATCCCAACATTTATGGCAAATTATTTTTTTGTGGCTGGGGCGGGAGGATTCGAACCTCCGAATGCAGGCACCAAAAACCTGTGTCTTACCGCTTGACGACGCCCCAATGTGCTCTTTTTTTAAAAGCCGTAAAAATATCTTCAAAATATCCGGCTCTGATCTACAACATTTAGAACGATTCCCCGAACCAAAAAAATATTATATATTTTTACTGAAAGACAATCAAGGAATATACGGTCTGGCAAGAAATACATTTTTCCCAAATTTTTTACTCAACTGCATAATACTGCGCTGAGCATCTTCCTCACTTACAAACAACCCAAAAACAGTAGGCCCACTGCCGCTCATCAAAGATGTTACGGCGCCACCCTTCTTCAATTCCTTCTTAAGATCTCCTATCTCCGGAAAGCGATTAATTGTAACCACTTCGAGATCATTGCCAAGTTCCTCATATAAACTGGGGGCTGCGGCATGAAAATCCTTAGTCGTTTTTTGATCCCGCGCTAAGATATATGTATTGGAGTTGGATGTCAACGGGAAATTCTCATACACCCATTTCGTGGAAACTCCAAACCCGGGGTTTACCAGCACAATCGACAACCCCCTCATGGGCAGAACCTGCTGAATACAGTCACCAATTCCAGTAGCCATTGCAGCACTGCAATCCTGTACAAAAAATGGCACATCTGCTCCCAACGGCCTGGCAATGTCTATTAATTGCTCCCGGGCCAAATTGGCATTTAAAAGTGTGTTCAAGCCAGTGATCACAGCAGCAGCATCACTGCTGCCGCCACCCAACCCGGCAGCTACGGGAATGTTTTTCTCCAGAATAATTTTTATTCCTGGCTTAATCCCTGTAGCAGAAAAAAAAGCATGGGCTGCCCTGTAAGCAAGATTTTCCCGATCTTCTGGAAGTGTATTCCCTGGACAGGATAATGAAATTTGCTCCCCTTGCCTGGATAAATGCAGAATATCAAAGAGCTCAATCTTCTGCATGAGGCTTTCAATTTCATGATAGCCGTCAGGTCGGCGATTTAAAACTTTTAAGAAGAGGTTTATCTTAGCTGGAGCCTTCAAGGTAAGGCTGGAGAAACTGTCTCTTTGAGTTATTTCTTTCACGAACTAAGGGCCATAATACTGAAAAACTTGTTAAGTGATGATCTGACTTTTTTTGTAGGCAAGGTTCATTCACTTTGGGAAGCTTTTGCGACATATCTCATTTTTAAATCATAAAGAGCATTTTTCAAAAGGGCCTGCTCTTCCTCGTTTAAATTTCCCTCTGTTTTTTCCTCCAGTAATTGAAGCGTATCAATTGTATGCTTAACCAGAACCAGATCCTGCTGTTTCTTCCCGGTTGTCGGATCACTTATCTCACCGAGGTAGAAAAGAGCTGAGGTATTTAGAGACATGACAAATGCCGTGAAAGTCACCTCCGGCATAACACATTTGCCTTCCTTTCTTACCTGGCCTTTCGGGCAAGGTTTGCATTCATCCTTATTCTCCATGCTGGTCACCTCGGTTTTAATTATCTGGGGACAGATTTGAAATCTGTCCCCTTCATTTTATAACAGACTCAGGTTATATTTCTGCGTAATGAGGAAGCACTAAAGCCATTGCATCATCAATATGTTCCAGTTGCTGTACTGTTTTTAAGAGCTCCTTGCTGATTATGCTGTCTGTATTGAGCAGAATAATATTCAGACCCTTTTCCATTTCACGCCCCACCGTCATCCTCGAAATATTAACCCCATGACTACCCAGGGTTGTACCCAGCACACCTATAACACCAGGAACATCCTTGTTATAGACGAAAAGCATGGGTCCGGTTGGAAGGGCTTCCAGGCGGAAAGTATTCATTCTTACCAACCGGGGTTCATTCTTGCCGAAAACCGTTCCGGCCAATATATTCTCCCCCTCCGTTGTCTTTACCCTGATAGAAAGAAGACTGGTAAAATCATCGGAATGACCGGTTCTTGATTCCACTACACGGATGCCTCTTTCCTTCGCTATGATGGGCGCATTGACATAATTTACCGCATCCTGCAGGATCGGTGTGAATAACCCTTTGAGGAAAGCTACTGTAATAGGGTTGGTGGTCAGCTCTTCAAATTCGCCGATATATTCCAGGTTGATCTCTTCCACACCGCCTCTGGCAATCTGCATATGAAAAGAACCCAGCATTTCGGCCAGGGTAAGATACGGTCCAACTTTTGAGAGAATATCACTACTGACAGATGGTACATTCACCGCATTACTCACCACGCCGGTTTTCAGATATTCTCCTATCTGCTTGGCAATGGCAACAGCGACATTTTCCTGAGCCTCACTTGTTGAAGCACCGAGATGTGGTGTGCATATAAAGTTATCCAGTCCCAGCAGTGGGCAGTTTTCCTTTGTTGTGGGCTCCTGGGCAAATACGTCCAGGCCCGCCCCGGCAATCTCTCCAGTCGTGAGAGCTTTGTACAGGGCATCTTCATCAACTACTCCACCGCGGGCACAGTCAATGAGCATAGCATCCATTTTCATGCTCTTGAATTCTGCTGTAGAAATGAGGTTTTTGGTATCCTTGGTCATGGGCACATGCACTGAAATGAAATCTGCTCTCTTGCAGACCTCATCGATGGTTGTCAGTTCTGCCCCAATTTTTTTGACAAGTTCTTCAGGCATATGGGGGTCATAGGCAATCACTTTCATTTTCAAACCCTGGGCTCTTTCGGCAAATATACTTCCAATTCGGCCTATACCGATAATTCCCATGGTCTTGCCGGTCAATTCACGGCCCATGAATTTTTTCTTTTCCCATTTGCCATCCTTCATAGAGGCAGTGGCCTGTGGAATGTTCCGGGCAAGAGAGACCATCATGGCGATAGCATGCTCAGCAGCAGTAGTCGAATTGCCGTCCGGGGCATTCATTACCACAATGCCACGCTTACTGGCGGCAGCAATATCCACATTATCCAGACCAATACCGGCCCGCCCCACAACTTTCAGGTTTGTAGCCGCTTCAATGATCTCAGCTGTCACCTGGGTGGCACTCCGTATAACCAGCCCATCATATTCCGGAATTATTTTTTTCAGCTCCTCAGGGGCCAAACCGGTTTTAATGTCTACCTCAAGGCCGGCCTCCTGGAGAATCTCTGCTCCAATGGGGGCTAAATTATCACTTATCAGAACCTTCATAGTCTCTCCTTTATTCTCAGCAAATACCGGTACTCATCAACCGGATAGTATCACAGTTATAATTTGATTCGGGTTTCTTCCCCAAAGATTTTATCATTATAAAAACTCTTATACCAAAGATTGTGAAACGTAGAAATCTTATTTCAACAAGTCAAGAAAAAGGTTTTAAAATTGATTTTGGCAAATATTTCAAATAAATTATTATGTCTTTTTCTTTTTATTCCATTTAAGCCTATTGTATGTAGAAGTGAAAAGATATATATACAGCCACCAAAATTACTTGAATTTTAATTTTTCCGGGAATTTTATCCCCGGAAAATCAGTCTACAGGAGTAAATGATGTCAGAAGTAAGATTACGATTTCCGCCAAGCCCTACCGGCTATCTTCATATCGGCGGTGCCAGAACCGCTATTTACAATTGGCTTTTTGCCAAAAAACATAACGCAACCCTTATCTTGAGGATCGAGGACACCGATGTTGAGCGTTCCACCAAGGACTCGATTGATGGCATCATCGATGGCCTCAACTGGTTGGGTATCAACTGGGATGAAGGACCATATTTTCAGTCCGACTTTATTAATGAGCATATTGAGACGGCCCACAAGCTTATAGAATCCGGACATGCCTATAAATGTTTCTGCTCAAAGGAAGCCCTTGATGCTAAAAGAGAAACTGCAGTAGCAGCCAAGATCACCTACCAGTATGACCGGACCTGCCTGAAGCTTTCGCCTGAGGAAAAGGAGGCTAATGAAAAACAGAATATTCCCTATGTCATTCGTTTCAAAGTGCCGGATGGTGACGGATCGGTTGTTTTTGAGGACAAGGTGTACGGCCGCATAGAAAGAGCCTACAGGGACATTGAAGACTTTGTCATTGTACGCTCCAACGGCACCCCGCTCTATCTGCTCAGTAACGTGGTTGATGATATCCGCGACCGCATCACCCATATTATCCGCGGTCAGGACGGTCTGGGAAACACCCCCCGGCAGATTCTCATTTACGAAGCACTTGGCGCGCCCGTTCCGGTCTTTTCCCATATGTCCCTTACCCTGGACCCCAAGAAAGCCAAGATTTCCAAAAGATCCCACGGTGAGGTTGTCACCGTCCAGTTTTACAAAGAAAACGGCTTCCTGCCATGGGCACTGGTCAACTTCCTGGTGCTGCTCGGCTGGTCTCCTGCCAGCGACCAGGAATTTTTCTCTCAAGAAGAACTGATTGAAGCCTTCTCGCTAGAAGGCATGAATAAGGCAAACTCAATTTTCAATTACCAGAAAGACCACCCGAAATTTTTCACCGATCCCAAGGCACTCTCCATAAATGCCCATTACCTGCAGACCATGCCGCTTGAAGAACTCGCTCCACTGGTAAAAGACGTTCTGCAGAATGCGGAGCTATGGGATGATGCCTATGAAGCCGACAAAAAAGAATGGTTTATGAGCACCATTGACCTTATCAGGAGCAGGTTCCATGTGCTCACCGATTTTGCCGGACCTGGCCGCACCTATTTCAGCGATGAATATGAGATGGACCCGAAACCGGTGCAGAAAAACCTCACAAAACATGAGAAGATAGGTGTTTGGTTAGGACTGCTTGCCGAACGTTTTGAGAGCCTCCCTGATTTTAACCAGAAGGAAACTGAACGGGTGGCCAGGGAACTGGCGGATGAACTGGATATCAAACCAGGCATTTTAATCAACGGCACCCGAACTGTTGTGACGGGTCAGGCTGCTGGTGCCGGTTTGTTTGATGTGCTCATGGCCATCGGCAGGGACCGGGTGATTGCCAGGTTAAAGAAATTCAGTGCGCAGGGTTGAATCTGATTAAAATGGCTTTTTAACAAAAAACCAATGAGCAATATCCATTGCTCCAGCACATAACAATGGTTACAGTATTTTTTACCAACAGGGAATTTACCGAAATAAAGGAATTGTTCTATGATGTGGGTTTTGATAATTATTATAGCTGTTGCTGCTATTTACGGTTTTGCTGCAATTAACATGCATATGGCCGCCCGTAACCTTGTGGGCTGAAGCAGCAACTCATGCACCCGGTCGGGTGGCTTCTTCTCTTTTTTAAGACTGAAGAGCAAAAATGGACCAGCCAAAAGTGACTGATTTTTTTGTGTGTGTCTGTCGGCAGCTGTCCTAAAGCAACTCCAAATCGTTTAAAATACTTTCTGCCTCTTTTCTAAAATCTTCCCGCACCATCAACCTTGCCCCCAAAGGAACCGGCGCAAGCCGATGGGAATGTTCTCCGTCAAAGTAGTATTCAACTTCAGTCTTATCGAGACTTGCCTTGATAACGGCAATGTTCCCTTCACTGAAAATCGTTGCCAGCTTGATAAATCTCGGCATCTCCGACATGCGCTCTAACTTTTCAACCAGGTCAACATCACAATCAGAGCACTCTAAAAACCCTTCCCTGTATTCGGCACGGCATTTTGGACAAAACATGTTTATCCTCCCAATCCGTTAAAAAACACCTTTTAAAACATCTTTTCTTTTCTGAAAGCAGGTATATAATATCCAGTCATAGAATTTATAGTATAAGATATTTACTGCACTTTGTATCCAAATAATAATTGTTTTCGATAGCTGTTTGGTCTAATATGCCACCCTTTCTGGAATCTGGTCTCAATATGGTTTGAGCCACATACATATATAAAAAATTCAAACCTTACCGTTATATAAATAAGATGATAACCCTACTCGATTATGGAGCCGGAAATGTCAGGTCCGTTCGAAACGCCATCAGGAAACTTGGCTATTCGGTTAAAGACGCTGCCTCTCCTGAAGACATACTCCAGGCAGAAAAACTGATATTCCCCGGTGTCGGCTGTTTTGGCAGTGCAATGCAGCGTTTAGCAGACCTCGGTTATCTCGAACCCTTGATCCGTTATATCCGGGAGGACAGATCTTTTCTCGGTATCTGCCTTGGCCTGCAAACCCTTTTTGAAGGCAGCGAAGAGTCAATCGGTGTCAACGGCCTTGGTATTATTAAGGGAGTCGTCAAACGTTTTGAGGAGTCCTCCCTCTCAGTTCCCCAGATTGGCTGGAACGGAATTATCATACAAAAACCGTCTCCACTTTTCGCAGGATATCAGCAAGAAAAACTCTATTTTGTCCACTCATACCGGGCAGTACCCTCCCCTGAAAATAATGACTGGATTTTAACCACTACCAATTATGGTGATGAATTCATAAGTGGGATCCAGAAAGGTCGGGTGGCAGCCTTCCAGTTCCACCCTGAAAAAAGTGGGGAGGCGGGTCTCAACATCCTGAAAAATTTTCTCTCCGGAACAGGGCTTGACGATTCTATGTCGGTGGCACTTTTACATTCCACCGACCAAACAAAACTTGCCAAAAGAATCATTGCCTGTCTCGATGTCCGGGCCAATGACCAGGGTGATCTGGTTGTTACTAAAGGTGATCAGTATGATGTGCGTGAAGAAGGCGAGGTCAGAAACCTGGGCCAACCGGTGGAACTGGCAAGAAGATACTTTGAAGAAGGTGCTGATGAGATCACCTTTTTAAACATCACAGGCTTCAGAGATTTTCCCATGAAAGACCAGCCCATGCTGGAGGTCCTGCAGAAAACATCTGAAAATGTCTTTGTGCCTCTGACCATCGGTGGTGGCATCCGGGAATACACAGACAGTGAAGGAAAATATTACTCTGCCCTTGACGTGGCTGCAGAATATTTCCGGTCCGGAGCTGATAAGATTTCCATCGGCAGTGATGCAGTATATATAGTCGAAGAATTTCTGCAAACAGGACAGATTACCGGCAAGAGCTCCATTGAGCTAATCTCCGGTGTTTATGGCAATCAG
>Ga0255044_10000057_pt1 | contig 18983 bp, 24 predicted proteins | sample BC1_12_21_MG_FD_183651 | JGI IMG/M metagenome (GOLD analysis project Ga0255044, IMG submission 183651) | Seawater microbial communities from Strait of Georgia, British Columbia, Canada - BC1_12_21 | ecosystem: Environmental > Aquatic > Marine > Strait | place: Canada: British Columbia... | reverse complement strand
ATCACTCAGCTCAAAAAACGTAGCAAAAAAAAAGTTATGGAGGACAAAATTTACACAGTCCTCCGTAACAAATATTTATCAACTAATCCTAATTGTCAAATCAATACTGCTAAATGCACAACTATTGGAACAGAAATACATCACACAGCTTATCGCACTGGTGAAAACTATTTAGACAAAACCACATGGCTTACTGCTTGCAGAACCTGTCATAACTGGTGTCATTCTAATCCAAAAGAAGCAAGAGAATTAGGATTCTTAAAATAAAACAAATGCACATTAAATCACAAATACAACAAGAATGTTTAGAAGCTATTAAGCCTTTTAAATTAGCAGGTGCTGTACTTGGTACAGGAGCAGGTAAAACTCTGTTAGGATTAAAACATATGGCTTCTCTATACACAGACGTATCAATGTTTTTAATAGTCGCACCAAAGCTATCTATTCATGATGAATGGAAAAAACAAGCCGTTGAACACGGTTATGAATATCTATTGCCTCATATGAAATTCACTACATACCTTAGTATAGCAAAACAAGAATTTGATTTTGACTATGTGTATTTAGATGAATGTCATAACTTAAAATTAAAGCATACCACCTGGTTAACATATTATAATGGACCTGTTTTAGGATTTACCGGTACATATCCGGTTAATGAGCATTCTGATACATATAAAGCTTGTTATACATTCTGTCCTGTTAAGTACAAGTACACTATAGAAGATGGAATTGACGCAGGTATGCTAAACAATTATAAGATCTATGTTCATTTGCTAAAGCTAGAAGACAAACTCCTAAACTATAAACCTAAATATGGAGGACTGACTACTGAAGCATCTGATTACGCAATGCATAATAGAAAAGTTTTGTATGCTAAACCACAAAGAATAGCAATGGCTAGGATACATAGAATGAAAGCAATTCAAAGTTACAATACTAAAATAAATTATACTAAAAAGCTTTTAAAAGAACAAACAGAAAAGACATTAGTGTTTACTGATTACACGGCACAAGCTGATGAAATATGCCAACACTCATATCATTCTAAAAATAAAAACTCAAAAAATAATTTAGAAATGTTTTGTAATGGAACAATAAATTCATTATCTTCTGTATTGCAAATTGCTGAAGGAGCTAACATACCTAATTTAAAAGTTGGAATCATTATGCACTCATATGCTAATGAGAAAAAATTACCGCAGAAAATAGGTAGATTTTTAAGACTTAATCCTGATCAAGAAAGTATTGTACATGTATTATGTTATCAAGATACTATTGATTTAGATTGGTGCAAAAAAGCCCTTAAAAGTTTTGATAAAAATAAAATATTTAAATATGTCTAAACTAATTTTACATAATGATGATGTAAATTCTACAACTAAAATTGCTTCAGCATTAATTAAATGTCTGGATTATGAATTACCTGCAGCAAATCAAATAATAATTTTAGCAGAAGGTAGAGAAAAAGGAGTAGTAATTAAAGAAGGAGACTTCATTGAACTGTATATGGCTCAAAGTTGTTTTGAAGAATTAAATATAATCACAGAATTAATAGCATGAGTACATTACCATTAAAACTTATATGCATTGATGACAAAAATAAACCAAAAGAAATCCCTGATGACAAGTGGATTACATATGGTGAAACATACACGTTAATCAATGTGCAATTTTTAGATATAAAAAACACAATGGGTTTTGAATTAGATGAAATAACTTTAGATAAAAGTTGTTTTCCTTATCATTATTTTACTCCAGACAGATTCATTCCAAAAGATGATGAAGAAATGGAACAGTTAGAAAAATCTTATGACGATTTAATAAACAATAATGAAAGTTAGTCCAAGTATTTTTCGCAAAGTTAAAAATTTCAAATGGGTTATATCAACAGCTGTCCCTAAACTAGGACACAAAGATGAACCATATTATAAAACAGAAGCAGAAATGCTTAAAGAACCGGAGTATACTTATGAGTCTTTAAGTCCTTCAGAAAAAAAAATTTATGATCAATCACGGAGTAGTAAACAAAATTTATTATAAAGGAAAAGAAAATAAAAATAACCTATTAATTAAGTATCCATCTTTAAATAGATTTAAAAATTATTTTAGTAATTACAAATCAAGAGATAGATATTATGTAGCAATGAAATATCATGCTATTCAACAAATAAAATTAATAGCCCCAGAAATTACTTGGCAATATTTAGGTCAAATTATGGGAGGTATGCATCACGCAAGTGTAATGTATTATTGCAATGGCAGATACACACCTCTTCCTGATCATGATTTATTTATTAAAGATAATTTTGATATTTACATTGAATCTTTTCTTTATCCAGTAAGTACCAGACACTTTAGTTATTCAACTCAAAGAGATAAGGGTGACTTTATTGGTAAACATTTCCCTTTAATTAAAACAGCATGAGTGAAAAAACATGTGTGATTAAATTTAAAAAAATTGATGGCAAGCTTATGCCAATTGATGCTCTTATGAAACTTAGATTTCAAGAGTATATTAAAAACTTATCAGATAATGATGAAATAGAATGTATATTAGAAGGAGGTAATCCAAACAATACAAAAGCACAGTTAGCTAAAATTCATGTAATGATTAAAGAAATTGCTGATGAAACTGGTGACAATGTAAAAGATGCTAAGAAAAATGTCAAAGACTTTTGTGGATTAACTTTTTATAATGACGGTGAAAAACAATTCAAATCATTTGCTAATCAATCACGCAAAGAATTGTCTTATGTAATAGAAAGAATGTATGAAATGGGTGACTTTTTAAATATTAATTTTCGGAAGGATCTTCAATAGTTTCTTCCGGAATTTCTATTTCCACTTCTTCAGTAAGACCCTCAGCATCTTTATTTACTGCATCTTCTACTGACTTAACCAGCATCATGTATGTTTGTATAACTGCTTCAGAAATACTAAGCTCTTTTCCTTCAGTACTAATATTAACTATTGTAAGTTTAGGATCAGGTTGTTTCTCTATTAGTCTAGTCATTAAATCAACAACGCGATTATAGTAAGCACCAGATACTTCTATATTAACAATTGCTTTTTCTTTAACAACAATAACCTTTTGTTTTGCCATGGATATAAATTTAAAAAGTAAAGATATAATAAAAAAACAACAACTAAAATACTCATCAACAGCATGGGCAGAATATTTTGATTTGATTTTAACATCAGAACCGTATCAAAGTATATTAAAAAACTTAATTGATCAAGCTACTAAAGGTAATAGATTTAGACCTTCAATAAAAGATTTATTTAACTACACAGAAGAAAAAAATCTTTCAGATATAGAAATAGTGATGATTTGTGATGACAATATATTCCCAAACGCACAACAAAACCTATGTAATTTAGTGTGCATTAATCCTGATCCAATTAAATTTGATACTAAAATAGATTGGGATACAGATAAGTTATATGATATGTGGCAAAGTGATAAACCTGTATGGGTTGAATACATCCAAGAAATAATTAAATACTTTGACAAATCTGATATGACTTTTGTTTTTGAAAGTACCAAATACAAAAACTATATAGATGCTGTTAAACAAGGTAAAGTGTGTATAATACCACAAAAAGACCACAGTATTTATAACACTAATTATCATGCAGTCTGGCATAGAATTGTCAAAAATATTCAGTAACTTCACAATCCTTTTATATGAGTAAAATACTTAAACAAGCAAGTCTTTTTAAAAAACTTAGTTACTATAAGATAAACTTAAAGATATACTTTTTTTTATATAAAGCATACAATGATGAGTTACCTCCTACTCATATGCCATATCTACTTAAACACGAGTTAGTAAGTAGAGATAACAAAATAACAGAGAAAGGAGAAAAAATAATTAAGAGTATAGAAAAACTGTTTATTAGTAATAAGAATATTAAAATAGAAGACCTGATGGGACAAGATGTAGAAATCCATTTGGATAACTATATTAAAATCTTTCCTACAGCCAAACTACCTAATGGTAAATACGCAAGAGGTAATAAAAAGAATATTCTTACAAACTTTAAATGGTTTTTTCAAAACTATGATTATGATTGGCCAGTTATCCTAGAAGCTACTCGCAAATATGTAGATGAATACAGAGGTAAAAACTATATGTACATGAGAACTGCGTTATACTTTATAAGAAAAGATGATGGCACAAGAACAGTGCATTCAGATCTAGCTGACTATTGTGAAAAGATAGTTAACAATGATGATTTTACAGAAGATAAACATTTTAAAACTAAAGTTATATGAAATGGGCAAGCCATAAAGACCACTACCTTGATGCACTAAAGTACATGAAAGGTAAACAACAAGGAACTATATTAAGTTACAAGACACCTTGGTCAAAAATGAATCGTGCTACACTAAACGGTTTTGAGTTTAATACCATATCTGTTATTGGTGGAAGACCTGCTTCAGGTAAAACGTTATTAGTAGATCAAATTGTAAGAGAAGGTTTTAAATTAAACCCTGGATTAAATCTAAGGGTTCTTCAATTTCAATTAGAAATGTTTGGACGAACCACTAAGATAAGAGAGTTTTCATCTATATCTAAAACTACATACAGAGATTTGTGTAGTGCTGATGAAAATAAACCAATACCAGACTCTATTATTAAAATTTGCCATGACCATGCTAAGAACGCTTCTAAGTATCCAATAGATATTGTAGATACTCCGGTAACAGTTACTCAATTTAAAGCGGAGATAGAGCAGTATATGGAAAAATTCTCTACTAAAAGTGAAACAGGAAAAACTATTTATAAAAACACAGTAGTTACTCTTGATCATTCTGTATTAATAAAGAAAGAGAAACATGAAACTAATAAAGTAGATATGTTAGCTAACTTAGGAGAGGCATGTACTATTCTTAAAAAGAAATATCCAATTGCATTTATATTACTAACTCAATTAAACAGAGCTACAGATAGACCAGAACGTAATGAGAATGGTAAGTATGGTAACTTTATTTTAGAGTCAGACATATATGGAGGTGATGGGTTAGTTCAGCACGCTGATTTTGTAGCAGGTATTAATTGTCCTGCAAAAAGATTTATTAAATATTATGGACCAGATAGGTATATAATTGATGATGAATCTGTATTAGTAATGCATTGGATTAAATCTAGGAATGGAGAAACAGGAATGAGTTTCTTTAAAGCCGAGTTCCAAAACATGGAGATAGCTGAGATGGTAACTCCACCTGTAGATCAAAAACAAAGTAAATGATTAATAAACGTAAAATAAAACAACAACAAAATGAAGTAATGCAAAAGAGATTAAAAATAGAACAATTACAAGAGCATCATAAAGAAACATTTAGGAAACTACAAATTGTAGAACCTTTGTTTTTTCCTAAAATGGCTTACAATTCTGAAAGCGTAACAGTCGTGTCATTCTTTCCTAGTGAAATAGAAAAAGGGCAAGATATATATACAGAATTTGTTAGTAGAAATTATGACTCAGAAGATGAAAACAGAACCTTATACAAATGGACTTTTAATCCTGACTACAAGAAGGATTATAAAATAGCAGAGCCACACCAAGCTCACCAAAGTATAAGATATTTAATTCCTATATCAGAATTGATAAATGTAAATAAGCAATTGTCAGAAGAGATATTGCAATCAGAACAAGTGTTTGACTTACCAGACCCGGATTCTGATTTACCAATAGATCAACTTACTATTAGAGATTTTGCAGCCATCATGACTGGTAAACCCGTTAGCCAAAAACAATGGCTAAATGAAATAATTAAAAAATAAATTATGAGTGATTTTATATTACCAACAAAGCCTACGAAAGCAGAGCTTAAAAATCCAAGCCCTTTACTTATATTTGGGCAACCTAAAATAGGTAAGACTACCTGCGTATCCGCACTTAAAAACAATTTAGTTTTAAACTTTGAAGACAAGGTTCAAACAGCTGATGGTATGGTTATGTATATTGACAGCTTAAAGAAACTTAAAGAAGTTGCTAAAGCCATCAAAGATGCAGATAAACCGTACACTTACATAACTGTAGATACTTTAACAAAAGTTGAAGAGATGTGTACAATAGAAGCAGAAAGAATCTATATGAAAACGCCTATGGGTAAAGAATGGATTCGCAGAGATGAGAACGGTAAACTAATGCCTAACTGTGGTAAAGCTAAATACACAAGTATTTTATTCTTACCTAATGGTTCTGGTTATCAGTATCTTAGACAAGCATTCAAACAAGTGACTAACTTAATTGAATCATTGGCTCCAAATATTATTTATATTGCGCATGTAAAAACTACCAACATTTTAAAAGATGGTGCAGAAATATCTTCGCATGATATAAATTTAATTGGTAAGAATAAGCAAACGGTATCTGCTGATGCTCAAGCAATTGCATATATGACACGGGTAAATAAGAAAAATTATCTATCTTTCCTGCCCAGTGATGATATTTTAGCAGGTTGCAAAATCAAAAGATTAGAGGGGAAAGAAATCATGATTAGTAAATATGATGAAGATGGGAATCTGAAAACAAATTGGGATCAGATATATATTAAATAAGTAATTAATAATTAAAAATAAAAAACGCATGAGCGGAATTTCAACAAAAGGAGTAAAGAAAAATTATATCTCTAAAGAGATTAAACCAGGTAACGTGGTTGCCAAAGTAAATTCAATATCTATTGAAAAATCTAAACAACCAAGAGATCCAAACACAGATGAGTGGAAAATCTTTATGGAATTAGAAACAAAACCTATCGAAGGTGAGTTTATAGGATTTGATAAAAAGTTTGGTGAACCAGATAAAGGACAATTTGCAGGACAAATTAAAAGAGTTCAAGCATCTAACTGGCCTTTTAAAGATGCATCAGGAATATCTAAAAATACAGGTAAGCCTTATGAGATATTAGCCTCTACACAAATTCTAAACTTATTACAAAAGTTATTAGCATCTGTAGGAGCAGAAGCATGGCTAGAAGAAAACGATGGTAAGTTTGAAACATGGGAAGAAATGTTTTCCGGTGTTAATAGATCAGGATTACTTAAAGATAAGTATTTATCATGGTGTCTTGCTGCTACAGAATCTGTAAACGCTAAAGGGTATACCGTATACTACATGTATGTTCCAGACAGAAAACAAGCACAGACTCCATTCGGACCTGAAGGAACATTAGTAACAACTTTTGATCCTGCAATACACATTAAAAAGTCAGCAAAGCTTGAAGAGAGTGCAGTATTAAATGGAGAACCAAGCAGTGATGACATAGGTGATTTTGCAAACAGTACAGATGATGATGATGATGATCTATTTGACGTAGATTAATTCACATTAAATAAAACCAAGCGGGTGTAACAACCCGCTTTTTTTATCTCTATACATTATGATACAAACAATTAGTTATAACCATAATAATTTTCCTATACCCAGTAATCAAATATTTGAAAAGGTTTTGAACTTAACAGAATCCCTTACAGGACAATCAGTTAAAATAAAATCTATATTTAATTCAGCAGACCAAGACCCATCAATGGTTATATTTTATGCTGAATCAGATGGCATGTACAGATTTAAAGACTTTTCATCCGGACAATATGGTGATGCTATTGATATTGTACAATACATGTATCAACTTGAAACACGGCAGGAATCATTTAGAAAAGCTCTTGAGCTATTTAAAAATAATGCAGATGTTAAATCTACTACAATATTTGTTAAAGAAACAAAAGAAGTTACAGACTATACAATTAGAAAATGGTTAAACAGTGATGCAGATTACTGGAAACAATTTGGTATTGGAGGCAGCTTCTTAAAAAAATACAACATTAAACCTTTATCTAAATATACTATTGAAATGGAACGCAGCGGTGTTAAATCTCAAATGGTATTTGATTCAGGTAAAATGATGTATGGATTCTTTTCTAAAGACAATAGCTTATATAAGATATACCAACCCAATAGAAAGATAGCAAAGTTTCTGAAGATTAAAGATCATCTACAAGGTGAAGAACAATTGACAATGAATGCTAAATGTTTAATCATAGCGTCATCACTCAAAGACATAGGTGCATTTATATCCATGCGTTTACCTAACATAGAACTTGTAGCACCGGACTCTGAAAATGTTACTATCACTACTTCAATATTAGATACCTACAAATCTAATTATCAATATGTATTCACAATGTTTGACAATGACACAGCCGGCATAAAAGCCATGAATATGTATTGGACAGAACATAATATTCCATATATACACTTTGACTATGAAAAAGACTTTGCCGAGTCAGTCAAGCAGCACGGTATTGAAAATACTAAAATATTTTTTAAACTAAAATTTAAAAATGCAATCAAAAAACATAACAAAACTTCTTGAAAGTGAAGACAAAACTAATGTAGAACTCGCACTTAAAATACTTGTAGAGCAGGTAACCAAAGCTAATTGTATAGCAGTAGCATATCAAATCAAAAGTATCCAATCTAAATTTTATGATGATGAAGCTATACCTGAATTAGTAAAGGATGTGATGGCCAAGATAAATGAAATAACTGGCTTCAAAATAAATAGGTCAATTAGTAAATCAAGCAAACACATATTTACATTTCTTAGAGAAAACCATGATGAAACAAATGAAGATTCTGTAAATGCTTTTCTAAAGTACTATATGGAATTTGTCAAATATAGTATCACTTTAGATACAAGCTTTGACTATATACCACCAGAAAATTTAAATCTATTTACCAATGACTGAACAACAGTTACAAAAAGACTTATCAATAATTTGTAAAAGCCTTATGCTTGAACAACCATTTTATGGATTATTATTGCTTAATCTAAACAAATCATTTACTACAAAAATAAAAACTGCCGGAGTTGGGTTACAAGGAATTAATTATAAATTACTTATTAACCCTGACTTTTGGCAATCTTTATCACCTGATCACAAACAAGGTTTGTTACAACATGAGCTAATGCATATTGCATTTTTTCATTGCACAGACATGTTTAAACATCAAACAAATAAAGAGATATCTAATATAGCAATGGATATTGAAATTAATCAAATGATTGATGAAGATAAATTACCACCAGACGGCTGTGTATTAGAAAAATTTGACCAATACGGATTATATCCAAGTGAAGGTACTAACGTATACTACAATAAATTACTAGCAGCTAAGAAAAATGCACCACCTCCACCACCACCTTCTCCTTCAAATTGTAAAAACGATGAAGGTGATGAAGATCCAAATAGCGGTGATAGCCCAGATGACAATCAAGATGACAATCAAGATGAAAGTCAAGATGGTAACGACAGTTGTACAGATTTAATGCAAGCAATTGAAGATGCTATTCAAAATGATAAATCCAAAACTAATATGGGTAATGGATATGATATAGAACTTCCAGAACATGAGTGGGATGAAATTGAAGAAGCAAATGAAACTACACAAAAGCTGATTGAAAGGCAAATACTTACTGTGCTAGAAGAAGTAGCAGAACAAACCATTAAAGCAAGAGGAACTGTTCCTGGAAATGTCGCTGAAAGAATTGCAGCTTCTAAAACAATAGAGCCTCCAAAATTTAATTGGAAAGCTTTTCTTAGAAGATTTATAGGCAATAGTACAAAGTACAACATACGGAAAACTAAAAGAAAGCAAAGCAGAAGATTTGAATTAGATTTTGGTATGAAAATAGAATCATTTTCACATGTTTTACTTGCAATTGATAGTTCAGCATCAGTATCTACTAAAGAAGTTAAAGAATTTCTTAACGAAATTTACCATATGAATAAAACAGGTCATGATTTTTCTCTTGTCTTCGCAGACACATCTATGGGAAAGGTGATTAAATACAAAAGAAATATGGAATTTAAAATAGAAGGTAGAGGAGGAACTGATTTCAATGAAGTTGTAGATTACTTTAATCTTAACAAAAGTAAATACTCTACTCTTATTTATTTAACTGACGGAGAAGCACCAGCTCCTGATGAAAAAATTAAAAATGTCCTTTGGGTTTTATCAAAACAATCAAACTGGACAGATCATTTACCGGGCAAAACAATTCAATTAAATTAATTATTAAAAATAGTATGAACAAAGTAGAATTAAACAGTACAGAGCTAAAAGAAACGTTAACACACTTAATTAACAACAATAAAGCAATACAAGCTGAAGGACAAAAACCTATCAGCATATCTATATGTGGTCCTGCGGGACTTGGTAAGACAAGTGTAGTTCACCAACTTGCTGAAGAACTAAATATAAAACACGTTGAAGCTATTAACTTAGCACAACTTGATGAACTAGGTGACTTGGTTGGTATCCCTGTAAAAGAATACTATATGATTGCTCAGAAAGATGGTAAAAAAGTAGCTAAATGGGTAGATGAAAAAGTAATGAACTCATTTGAAAAACAAGGATGGCAAGCAACTAACAATAGTCGTATGACCTATGCTAAACCTGCTTGGATTGCGGGTAAAGGAGAAGATGGTATCTTAATTCTTGATGACTACACAAGAGCTGCGCCTAGATTTATGCAAGCTGTTATGGAAATTATTGACAGACAACAATATATTTCTTGGAGTTTACCTAAAGGTTGGACTATTCTACTTACAGAAAACCCAGATGATGGGACTTACAATGTTACTGACATTGATCCTGCCGCTAAGTCAAGATATATTACATTTGATATGAGATGGGAACCTGAAGTTTGGGCAGAATGGGCAGAAGGAGCTAACATAGATCCGCGTTCAATTAATTTTACTTTGCTACACGGTCAAGAAATTATTAAAGAAGAGCGTCCCGAAGTTAATCCACGATCCTTAGTTAAATTTTACAACTCACTTAGAACAATTAAAGATTTTAATTCTTCATTACCATTAATTCAAAACATTGGTGAAGGTGCAGTTGGTCCAGAGATTACAACTATGTATACTAATTTTATTCACAACAACTTAGATAAGATGATTTCTCCTCAAGATATACTTGATACGGAAGTTGAGTTTGATACAGTTAAAAATAAAATTACATCGTTAATTAAGTCCGGACAAGACTATAGAGCAGACTTAGCTTATGTATTAACTACAAGATTAATTAACTACATGCTTCAAAAGATAACAACTAAAGATATTACTGATAAATATTTAGATCGCGTAAGCGAACTAATTAAAAGTAATTCACTTGGTTCTGATCTTAAATTTATATTTGCTAAAAAAGTAATTAACAGTAACAGCAGGTATAATAAATTAATGATGGACACTGATATAGTAGATGTCATATTAGAATAATAACTAAGGGGTGCAATTGTATAGCGTGAAATTCGGTGATTGCCTGATGGAAATGCCATAGGATTTATCAAGCAGAAAACCTTTTGCACCCCTTTATTAATTTAAACAAAATGAAATATTATTTATTACCAGAAAATTTTCCAGTAAGAGCACTACATAAAACAAGAAATTCCAAAAGCAAATCATATTTTGGATATAAAGATTTAGTTCAAGTAAAATTTGTAGAAAATAGCAGTATTCATAATGAACACTTGGCTGTAGATTACAAAGATGAATTACTTAATAAAAACAATAACATTGCTTGCAGTTTAGAATTAAAAAAAACAATTCAAGATTCTGTTCCAGCTAAACTATTATCAGGTAAAGTAAATTCAACAAAAGCCCTATATGTTATAACTAATCCAGGTAAAAGAGATGGAGCTACTTACGGTGCAATTAAAATAAAAAATATTTTAAACCCAAAAAATATAAGTAGTTATGATATGAATGAATTTAGAAATTACAATGCTGAAACTATTAACTATTTACAAGAACAAGTAGATAATTTTATTTTAGACAGTGAAGATTGCATTGTTCTACCTTTATCTAATATGAAACCCTATGGTATGGCAGGTAATTTTTGGAGTAACAATAAAGAACAAGCATTTAATTATTTCAATAAAACAATAATTCTATTTTACCAAAAACCTATACATTATAAAAACGTAATGGACATAAATACAAACAACTCTTCTTTTACAGAAGAAAGGTTTGATAAATTAAAGCAATGGTGTAGCAATTCATTAGATCCAGAACAATACAAAATAGTACTTAATGTTATTGCAGGATTTAATTTGTTAAATGCCAAAGATGTTTTAATGACTTTGCTATTTAAAAATTATCTATTTGTATTTAGACAAAAGTTAATTAGAGCAAAATTATTTCCAGGAAACAGTGATATATCTTTATTTAATTATCAATATTATACAAATGTTAATTCATTAATATCACAACATTCAACTATTGATGCATTATTAAAAGATTATGAAACTATAATCAGAACAAGAACTTCAAACTTTAAAGTAAGTCCTGAAGATATGGAAACAATAAGCAAGTATTTTTACATACCTCTTTTAGATAGGAGTGCGCATTTTGAAATTAAAATTAGTCCTAAATTCGTAAATTATACATAATGAGAGAAACAGATGAATTAATGTGGGAAAACTGGTATGCACACAGAGATGACTTATTACTAAGTCCATCTGCGTTACGCTTACTGCGTTACAATCCTGCAACATATTATAAGCACTATGTGCTAGAAGAAAAAGAACAACTAACCGGAAAACATTTTGATGAAGGTAGTTTATTACACTGTATGGTCTTAGAACCAGAAGAGTTAAGTAACAAATTTGTCAACATGGGTATTGCTACTCCTAGCGAAACAATTCTCAGTTGTATTAATTACGTGCTAGAACTTTGTCCTCAAGATCCAAGTTTAGATTATTATGATGAAGAAATACTTAGCCATTTAATTAAGATTAATAAGTATCAAAGTTTAAAAGATACTAAAGATGGAACAGGTAATTCAAAAAGACTCAAGAAAATTCTTACAGAGAATGCTCAAGAATATTTTAAACTGCATGTAGAAAACGCAGATAAAACAATTGTAGATCAAGAGTCTTGGGATAAATGTGAACGTAAAGCTAAAGCCATCTTAGATGATGAAAAAGCTACTTGGTTACTATATCCACAAGATGACAAAGATGAAGTTAGATATGAGCTTGAACTGAACCATAGACCTGATGAATATCAATTTGGTATTAAAGGTATTATGGATTGCATTAAAGTATCTAAGAAATACAAAACAGTTTTTGTTTCAGATGTTAAAACTACAAATAAAACTATTGCTGAGTTTACAGAAACTATAGACAAATATGACTATTGGTTACAACCTGTTTGCTATGAAGTATTAGCAAAAAGTTTAATGCGTGGTCCAGCTTTTGATTATGATTTTGTATTTCATTTCATAGTTGTAGATAAAAATAATCAAGTATATAATTTTAAAGTTTCTGAAGAGTCATTAGAAAAATGGAGAAAGCAACTTATTCAGTTGGTAAACCATGAATTATCTTGGCACATAGAACATAGAGATTTTGACTTACCTTATCAGTTTGCAAATAATTTTGTAGTTTTATAAAAAAAAGCACCTATGTCAAAAGAAACCAACCACAAAAAAATGATGCTTGTTGTACAAGAACATCGCGGATTCCCAACTTTTAGTATGATTAGAATGGAAGAAGATTGTCCTTTTGTTGAATGCATTTACTTACCAGAAGAAAAAAGACTGGCTGTAATTACTACTATTCAAAAAGATACATTTCACTTTCTGCCTAAAGTAGATACTAATGGTGATGTTGTTAGAGCATCTAAACGCCCTAATGGAAATCAATACAAAGAAGAAAGAAAAGCTCTTAAAACATTTTATGAATATGAAATAATGAACGCTGATGATATTGAAACGTTCATTAATAAAGTAGCCATTAATGCTGATGAGTTTGACTTTATGGAAGTTATAAAAACCTCCGTTAAAACAAAAGAGCTGGTAAGCTAAAATACAATCAATTTACTCAAACATAAATGCGTATCTTTAATTAGGTACGCATTTTTTATTTAAAAAAAAGAATATGAATGCAAATAAATTAGTAGAAAACCATCACCTTTATTGTGATAACTATCCCTCTGACAAAGTATATTTAGTTAGTAAAATAAAAAGACCTTTATCAGATTTGTATGATGTAGATTTTGCCTACGGTAGAAGAGGTAATAAAAATTTAAACAGAGGAACCAAAAAAAGTGCTGTATCCAAAGGTACAGCAAATGCAATAGTAAATAAATTAATTAATTCTAAACTCAACAAAGGGTATAGATATGAAGACACAGGTTATCAACTTAATGATCCATCAGAAATATATAAAAAATATTGCGGTAGACTTTTTAGAGAAAAAGTAATTACAGAAGAACAATATGATAAAATAACTATGATGTTAGGATCATCTGATGAAGAAATTCAAGGATTAGGTCAAACAATTATTCAAACTAAAGAATCAACAACATGGGAGCAACATTAAGAACAACAACAGTACAAGCAAACTCAATGCAAGAGGCTTGGAAAATGGTAATTGAAGAAGCAGAAGCAGAATCCGGTAGAGGTTCATATAATGGAGATTTTAATACTACATCTTTTACCAAAGATGCTACAAGACAATACCATTCTATTGAAAGTATTGAAAAAGCAGATGAGTGGATTGAAGAAAATGTATCTAAATGGGAAACATGGGGAGTTTGTCTTAAAGAAAAAATCTCCAACACCAATAAAATTAAAAGTACCGTTGAAAGAAATGCACAAAAAGGAGCACGGAAATGGGTTACTAAATATGTTGGCATAGATGATTGGGATAAAAGAGAGTTAGCAGTAGCTGATACATTGCAAGACTGTATTGATTTAACAAGAGCTCATTGTGAAAAAACAGCAAGAGAAAATGCTACATTTAAAGTTGAAATCAGAAAAAGACTCATAAATATTAATGAGTATCATTGTGCTACAATTAAGTACAAAAAATCAAAAACAGAATCAAAAGGAACATATTTATTTGTTGGCCTTTGCTCCTGTTAAAACTAAATTAATATGGCTAAAGCATATGTTTATGACTATGAAACAGTTCTAAATTGTTTCTTAGCAGTATTTATTAATATAAAAGATCCAGAAGATAAAGTAATATTTCAAATTAGCGGTATGGTAAATGATTCTAGAGCATGCATAGCTTTTCTAGAAGACTGTATTGAAAACAAAACGTTACTTGTTTCTTACAATGGACTAAGGTTTGATTCTCAAGTTTCAAGGTATTTACTTAGTTGTAAAAACACTAAAGATTTATCTCACGGAATGTTATTGGCAGGAAAAATTTACAATATAGCTCAACAAACTATAGAGCGAATGAATGCTAAAGAGTTCCCTTTGTACAGAATAGATGAAAATCCTTTTAACGAATGTGATATTCTAGCCATAAACAATTATGATAATCCTGCTAAACGCTGTAGTCTTAAATGGCTACAGTTTAGCATGGATTGGCACAACGTAGAAGACATGAGTAAGTCTCACAAAGATTATCACACAAAAGATGATATAAAAAAGTTAACTACTTATTGTATTAATGATTGTTTGTCTACTAGAGAAATGTTCTTTAAGAATGAATCTGAAATTAAACTCAGATGGGATTTGTCTAAACATTTTAAACTACCTCTTAATAATGCATCAGAGCCGGTTCTAGCAAAAAAGATTTTTTCTAAGCTGCTGGCTGAAAAACTAAACATTAAAGAGAAAGATTTAAAAAAGATGAGAACCTTCCGTCCAACAATTAATTTGGAAGAACTGATCCTGCCGTATATTAAATTTAAAACACCGGAGCTTAAAGCTACCTTGTCAACCTTTAAAGAACTAATTCTTAACGGAGAAAACTTAAAAGGTTCTTTTAAACATGAAGTTACATACAAAGGTCTTGAGTATCATTTTGCTCTTGGTGGAATACACGGTGCAAAGAAAGGTATCTATGAATCTTGTAAAGATTTTGTAATACTTTCATTTGATGTTAAAAGCTACTACCCTAATCTAGCAATTAGAAATAATTGGTCGCCAGGGCATATAGATGCTAAAGCGTTTAATGAGATTTATGAAGGATTTTATGAAGAGCGTAAGCTTTATCCTAAATCTAATCCTTTGAATTATGTGTACAAAATTTTGCTTAATTCAACCTATGGATTGTCTAATGATGAACATTCATTTCTTAAAGACAGCGGGTTTACTATGCGTATTACTTGCAATGGTCAGTTGCTATTGGTAATGCTTATGGAAGAATTATGTGAAAGCATTCCGGGCAGTAGACCGCTTATGATAAACACTGATGGTGGTGAAATTATATTGCCCAGAGATCATGTAGAAAAGTATTATGAGATATGTAAAAAATGGGAAGAGCAAACAGATTTAGTTCTTGAGTATGAAGAGTACAGAAAACTTATCATACCAGATGTCAACAATTATATTGGCATCTTTGAAGGCGTAGAAATTGAAAGAGCAAAAGCAATTGACTTAGTTAAAAACACATTTCCTAAACCCTTAGTTAAAAAGACCAGGGATGGAAAATACAAGTTATTTAAAACTAAAACTAAAGGCCGCTTTGAAGTTGATAAACCTTTACATAAAAACAAGAGCTTCCGGATTAAACGGATCGCTTACTATTATTACTTTGTGCATAATCAAAAGCCTGAAGTTACTGTAGAACAAAGTCAAAATATTTTTGATTATTGTGCAGGGACACGGGCAAAAGGTAATTGGCACTTTGAGTATGAATGCTTAGATGAAAATCAAACAGGTACAGAACTTACAAAACTACCCAAAACTTTACGGTATTACATGGTTAATTCCGGGGGATGTAAGATATTAAAAACAAATCCTGATGGAAGAATTATTAAAGTAGAATCTTCTAAAAGTTTAGAATTATTATTTAACCAATACAAATCTAAAGAGTTTCATGATTACAATATTAATTTATCTTTTTATCTCAAAGAGATCTGGAAAGAAATTAATAAAATAGAACCTAGTAATCAAACTCTTTTAAATTTTTACGAATGAAGTGTAAAACACAAACAGAAAGTTATTTAAGAAACGTGGCTTTGCCACAAGCAACAAAAAGTTATACTCCTATAGCACATGGAGATATTATTGATGAAGTGAGAGCAGCACTTAAATCAGAAGGATTCATAATAAGCAGTGAATTATATAAAGCAGAACAGAATGGTGAAGTAGCGGCAGGATTTATGGAGATTTCAGACAAAAGTTTGGACGCAGATATGGCTATGACATTTAATTGGACTAACTCATACAACAAAATGCTAAGATTTAGCTGCGGTATAGGTGGTTTAATTTATGATAACAATGTACCATTTGTTTCAAGAGATGCTCAAGTTAACTGGGCAAGAAAACATACGGGAACTGCTAAAGAAGAATCTACAAATGTAATTAATCAAATGATTAACCAAGCCGTTCACCACTTTACTAAAATTGTGGACATGAAAGATAGATTTAAAGCTATTGTAATTGACAGAGACGAATATTCAAAACTTATGGGCTTTTTGTTTTTTGACAAAAGTATTTTAGGTATTGAACAATCTACGCAGATCAGAAATGAGTACAATAATCCATCATTTGATTACTCCGGTAAAGGAACATTGTGGGAAGTTTACAAAATGATTATGTTTGGTGTTAAAGAACAATCTCCTAAAACATGGTATAAGCAACAGATAGAAATTAATACATTTATTACACTGCGTTATTACAATGGAGTTCCAGGTCAATATACATTAGAAGTTCAAAAACTAACTGTAAATGATGACGCAGATTTAACATCTCTTAATTCTCCAGAAGAAGTAGACATGAATGCTGCTTATGAAAAACAAATGGCCGGACGGGATGAAGATAATTACTATGTAGGGACAGATGATGAAGCAGTAGATAATTCTCCTCAGATTAACGGTGTTCCTAACGGAGATACTATGTCAGATACAGATGATACAGAACCTGAATTAGTAGACGTAGCATTTGAAGATGATGGCAAACCTGTACCAGTATATGATGATGGAGCAGGTAATGTAGATTATCCTGAAATTGATGCTGATGCGGAAATGCAAAATCTAAAAACAGAACAAGTAATTGAAGAAAGAGAAGAGGAAGAAACACCTATAGTTAAAGCTAAAGATACAAAACCTTTTCCTCAAGAAGAAGAAAGAGAACTAGAGATGTATGAGTTACCAGTATATGATGAAGATCGTATTGCAGAAAGTATCAGGGAGGATGAAGCAGCCGTTGCAGAAGTATGTGATGAAAGAATCATTGTAACTGAAGATACTCCCCCTCTTACAGCAGATCAGTTATCAAGTGCTGTATTTGAAGAGAATGAAAGTGAAGATGACTTTGACATGGTAGTTGATGCTCCTTCTATAGAAATGACAGATGAGCAGATAGAATTGCTTAAAGAAGAGCATAATCAAATTGTTTTGCCTACTCCTGTAGAAGAGCCTACATTACCATTAGGAGGAGATGACTTTAATTCTTGTCCCCCGCCAGCTGACGCATCAGAAAAAGAAGAAGAATCAATTGCTTCTAAAGCAAAAACAGTATATGATGAACCTGTACAAGAAGTACTAGATGAAGTATACCCAACTGCAGAAGTAGAAGAAATTTCTGAAGTAGACGGAGTAACCTTTGTAGACTTAGACTCAGATGAGTTCTTCGTATTAGATTAATTAACCAAAAGTGAGATAGTGACTTTCCAAATCAGTCGAACAGACATACTAGAAAGTAGAAAGTTACTATCATCACTCTTATAACCCTTAACATTAATGAGCATAGATAACCTTTTTAATGCCCGCAAAACAGCAATTGAGTACACCAATGAGCAAAGACAAGCATTACTTAAAATACATAAATTCCTTGAGTCTAAAGATCGTTTCTTTTTACTTGCGGGATATTCCGGTTGTGGTAAAACAACACTAGCTGAAAACATTGCTAATTACAAAAATGCTACTTTACTTGCACCAACTAATGCAGCTGTCAACAGACTTAAAGAAAAAATAGATAATCCTAATTTA
>Ga0255044_10000054_pt1 | contig 19618 bp, 15 predicted proteins | sample BC1_12_21_MG_FD_183651 | JGI IMG/M metagenome (GOLD analysis project Ga0255044, IMG submission 183651) | Seawater microbial communities from Strait of Georgia, British Columbia, Canada - BC1_12_21 | ecosystem: Environmental > Aquatic > Marine > Strait | place: Canada: British Columbia... | reverse complement strand
AGTTGATTTCATTAAACCATTCTTTGGAGAAATCAACTATTTAATTGTAAGATAAAAATTGTCGGTCTCGCGAAAAGCCGCGCAACCGACGGCATGGTGGTTATAACCAGTTGATTTCATTAAACCATCCTTTGGAGAAATCAACTATTTCCGAAATCATCAAAATTCATAGCTTTACGACACCATGAATACATGGTAAGCCGTCAGGCTTCTTAAAAAATATAAAATACTCAATGCCGGCTTAACCGGTCAACAGGATATAACTCAGCACATGACACTAGACGGCAGGATAATTGAATATCTGGAAAACGGCAAATTCATCTGTGCTTTTGTATTCGATGATAATGGAAACCGGCTTCGATTGCTTAATCAGAACAGCAGAGAACTCAATTTGCCGCTCAATAGAATTGTCCACTTCACCAAAGAGAAAATCTCTGCTAAACACTCCAGAGAGGAGATCATTTCATCCCTGCAGGAAACCTCAAAACAGAGAGAAGGACTGGCACAAACAATTAATCTTGATGAGATTTGGGGACTTGTCTCTGAAAAACCTGAAGAGAGCTACGAGGTTAATTTCCTGGCAAGTTTATTTTTCGGTGACGACCCCACGGACGACCAAGCCGCCGCTTTCCTTCGATCTGTAATCGCTGACCGACTTTATTTCAAATACAAAACAGGCAATATCCATGTTCATTCACCTGAAACCGTTGAGCAGATAAAATTTATGCAGGAGAAAGAAAAACAGGAGGAGTTTTTTATTACCAAAAACACTTTAGCCCTGCGTCAAATCTGGAAAGAGGGGAAGATTCCTGCCAATTGGGAGGAGGGAACGACAACTTTGCAGATACTCCAGGATTACTATCTTTTTGACAATGAGGCTCCTCAACATGAACTGGCACGTAAGCTTACCAAAAGCGCTCAACTGACAGGGCCACATGATATCTTTCACCTATTGGTCAAAGCCGGAGTCTGGGATAAAAATGAAAACATCCCCCTTCTTAAGAAAGATATCCCAACAATTTTTTCCGAAGCTGTCCTCGCTGAAGTTAAAGAAATCGAATTGCCCTCTGTAAAAGATTTATCTGATGCTGGAAGAAAAGACTTCAGGGATTTGCCTGTTTTAACCATTGACGGTCCCACAACCAGGGATTTCGATGATGCACTTCACATTGAAAAACAGGGTGTGAACTATCTTGTCGGCATTCATATTTCAGATGTGGGCCTTTTTGTAAAACCGGGAACCGCTCTCTTTGATGAAGCACTTAAAAGGGGAACTTCTCTATATTTTCCTGAAAACCCTATCTCAATGCTCCCCGCTCCCCTGTCAGAGGACAAATTAAGCCTTCTCAAAGACCAGGTACGTCCAGCCGTAAGTTTATTAGTGTTGCTTAGCCCCACTGCAGAGGTTCTCAAATACGAAATGGTCCATAGTATTATTTCGGTGAAACGACAGTTGACCTATGACGAGGCGAACGGGTTAATTAATCAGGACCAGGAGCTGGCTTTCCTGGCTGCACTGAGTAAGTTACTGCGGCAAAGACGGGTAAATAATGGGGCCTTACTCTTGCCCGTGCCGGAATTAAATATCAGGATAAAGCCTGATGGCACCATTGAGATAAATACATCTGCTGTTGACACACCCAGCAAAATTCTTATCGCTGAGTTCATGATTCTGGCAAATACGCTTGGAGCCCAGTTCGTGGCTGACAGGGAAGCGCCAGGCTTATTCCGCTGCCAGATGGAACCCCGCCAAAGAATTATCGACGGCTTCGAAAAAGATATAACCAAGGTTATTCAGCAGCGGAAACGCTTATCTCCAATGTGCCTGTTAACTACCCCCAAAATCCATAGCGGTGTTGGTGCACCACAATACACCACCGTCACATCTCCCATCCGACGTCTTCTGGACCTGATCATGCAGCTTCAGATCAGCAACCTGCTCATAGGTCAGGGAGTTTTTTTCAGCAAAAAAGACATGAAGCATTTTGGATCCATTATTCTCACAACCCTTGATAAAGCCAACCAGGTCAAAAATCAACGCCAGCGCTATTGGATATTAAAATATCTGGAAGCAAAGGCAGGTGAAAGACTTCCTGCCACTGTTATCAACCATGGTCCAAAACGCGTACATCTCTTTCTGGAAGAATTCCTGCTTGACGTTGACCTGCCGTTTAACCAGGCCTTCAAAGTTTCTGCCGGGGATACTGTTCTGATTAAACTGTCCAAAGTAAGCGCCTTAAGCAATATTTTAAAAATGGAATGGTAGACTCCATTCCATCCCTACCCGGTTCTGCCCAAAAGCATCTTTTCCACTAACAGATTCCGTACAAAAAAACTCATTTGTCCCAAAACAGGCAAACCACATCATATTGTGGTCTGCAATAAGACGTTACACAACATAATGTATAGATTGTCTGTTTCAAGAGATAACGTCGAGTCACCCTCCCTACTACCAGTTCATTTTTTATTAGTTTTTCCTTGACACAAGGCGGAGTTTTCTTATAAAAGATACCCCTAGTGGTGTAAAGTGGGACAAAAGGGAACAAAGGGGTGGGCTCATGCCCAAATCAAGCAACAGCAAAGCATCGACAAACAGATTTCGCAGCCGTTCAGAGCATACGCTGGACAGTAAGGGGAGGCTTAATATTCCGAGCAGGTTTCGGGATGTGCTTCAGGACCATTACCAGGAAAACTTAATGGTCACCAACTGGCATAAATGCTTAAAGGCGTTTCCTGCAAAAATCTGGGAACAGATCGAAACTACCCTGCTTGTTCAGGGTAAGAAGCAACCCGGAATGGATTCTTTCATGCGCTATGTTATTTCCGGTGTTACTGACTGCTCCCTTGACAAACAAAGCAGAATCCTCCTGCCGCCAACATTACGGACGGATTTTGATTTGAAAAAAGATGTGGTGCTGAATGGCATGCTTGATCACTTCGAAATTTGGGATAAAGCTTCATGGGAAAAGGAAAGAAAGCTGACCAGAGACAAATTCAGCGATTTTGAACAGAGCCTATCCGCCCTGGGCATACTTTAAGAAAAGGGGATACCGTGACTCATGAGGGGGAAATTATTCCTAAGAAAAATCCTTGCCCCCCCATGGCCAAATCCTCTGACCCCAAAACATCCCCACCAATCCACATTCCCGTTCTTCTCGATGAAGCTACTCAGCTTCTGGCCCCGGTTGATGGCGGGATATATGTTGACGGCACCCTCGGTCTTGGGGGACATTCTGAAAAAATTCTACAATTATGCAGTCCCTCCGGCCAGGTCATTGGCTTTGAATGGGACGCCAATGCTTTGGAACTGGCCACAAAGAGACTCTCACCTTATGGCCAGCGTTTTTCAGCTCAGCACAGGAGTTACTCAGAAATCATGGACGGATTAACTGAAATGGGTATTCAAAAAGTTGACGGGGTGCTTTTGGATCTCGGCGTTTCCTCACTTCAGTTTGACAACGAAACAAGAGGATTCAGTTTTCAGGCAGACGGCCCACTTGATATGCGGATGGACAGGCGACGACATTCTACTGCAGAAAAAATAATTAACAACTTCAGCAAAGATGATTTAGCAGATATTTTTTATTACTTTGGCGAAGAAAGACAGGCCCGACGTATCGCATCACATATAGTTGAAGAGAGAAAGAAAGAATATATTAGCACGACCTCGCATCTTGCTCATATTGTTTCCAGTTCTATTCCCAAAAAATTCCACCCCCGAAAAATCCATGTAGCCACAAAGGTATTTCAGGCTCTACGAATTGCCGTCAATGAAGAGCTTGACAATCTGACAGCAATACTCGATTTCATCACGAAAATTCTTACACCGGGAGGCAGGGTCTGCATTATTACATTTCATTCCCTGGAAGACCGATTGGTCAAGTGGAAATTCAGAGACAATTCATTACTGGAAATTTTAACTAAAAAACCCGTAACCGCGAGTGACGAGGAGATCAAGATGAATCCTCGTTCAAGAAGCGCAAAACTTCGGGCAGCTTACATGAAAGGTTGATCAAAGGGAGGAGAGTCAAAATGGTTAATGATTATTCTGGCACCTATGTCGCAATAAATTGCAGGAACAAAAAAAAATCTCCCCAAAAAAAGGCAGCCACAACGTCCAGGGATTTCTTTTCTGTAACCATGCTCATGTGGAAAGCACTCGGGGCAATGCTTCTTATAACCGTCGTTATTGGTATTACTTCAACTATCTGGTACGGCTGGCAGGTTCAATTAGCTCTTGATCAAATAGGCAGCAACAAAATAACCAATACTGAGTTGGCGAGCGAAAACAGGATACTGATTGCTCAACGTGATTTGATGCTGACCCAGGAACATATAGAGAAAGCTGCCGGGGGAATCGGGCTGTACTTTCCCACTAAAAGCCAACTCCGCTATCCATAATTAAACTTAGAACATTAACGGAATTCAAAATACTTGAGGAGAATTGAATATGTCAACAAACGAGATACTGAATGATTTCATTGTTGAGCAGTCAAGTGGTGATAAGGACAAGGTCATGCCCGGCACATCTTTCTTTGACGATCTGAATGCCGATTCTTTGAAGGTTGTCGAGCTCATTATGGTTGCAAGTACAGGACAGAAGGACATATTTAATCAACTAAAACTTAATGCATCAACATTGCGGAGATAGTAATGCTGCATGACTGAGCACGCTAAAACACACGTCAGGAGACGACGGAAATTACTGGCAGAGAAAAGAAGGAAAGTGCGCCTTCTCCTCCTGGCCCTTGTTCTGTTTTTGGGATCCGGGGCCTTATTGTTTCATAAAGACAAGTTATATACCCTCAACGAAGTTTTTAGCTGGATTCAACAAAACCATCCCGGAGAAGTAATAGCTTCCACTCCCCCCCCCTCCTCTATCAGAGGAGATATATATGATCGGAACTTCAGGCCCCTTACATCCGCATATAAAACCTATGCCATCTATGCACGTCCCCTGGAAATGGAAGATCCTGATTCTTCTGCAGCCATACTTGCTGAAATTCTAGGACTGGAAAAAAGCAAACTTTTACCAAACTTGAAAAGTGAACGAGGATTTATCTGGGTTGCCCAAAAAATTGATCATGAAAAAGCAGACGCTATAAAGCAGCGCAATATGAAAGGTGTTTATCAGGTTGTCGAGACAAAACGATTTTACCCAAACTTTAAAAAAGCTGCACATGTGGTGGGATTTGTCGAGAATGGCCAGGGACTTGATGGTATTGAGTTTCAATATAATTCCATACTGCGGGGAGATGAAATAAGTAGCGCAGAACTTAAAACGCTGAACTATGCCCCTGAAACAGAGTTTGGCGGTTCCAGCACGCACCTGGTGTTAAATCTTGACCTGATGATCCAGTCGAAAATTGAGCGCTTCCTTGATAAAAGGATGAAAATTACTGGAGCCTCCAGTGGTACGATTGTCCTGATGAACGCAAATACAGGCGCAGTTCTTGCCCTGGCGAGTTTTCCTTCGTTCAACCCGAACAGCTATTGGGAGTTCTCCAGTTCTGCACTCAGTAATCATGCTCTGACTGAACCAGTTTATCCTGGAGAACTGGCCCTTATTTTTCAACAGGCTGCAGCCTTCAATTTAAAAAATGAAAAAAAGTCTGGATCTTTTGAAAATTTAGATGAATCAAACCCTGTAACTATTCTCGCTCCGGATAAACAAAAAAGAAGAAAATTGTCGGTTGCTCCCCGGGTCGATGATATCGATCCGGTTTACCTTGCCGAGTTTACGCAATTATTGGGCTTTGGCCAAAAGCCTCTGGCAGATTTGCCGCTTAAAGACGAAACACCCGTCTCATCCTCCCTTATTATTAACCCATCTTTCAGTTCTTCTGCCCTGAGACTTTTAAATGGCTTTACAACCCTGGTAAATGGAGGCAGACTTGTCACTCCGCATTTGCTGTACAAGGCTTACCAGAAAGGCATCACCACTCCATTTGAGACAACTTTAAATGCATCTGAGCAAAAGGTTGTCCTTAACCCCAACACGACCAAAGACTTAAATGATTTCCTTGCAACAAAATGGTTGAAGCTTGGCAGAAAGGGCAGAAAATCAGACACTCCAATGTTTTTCGAGGCGCATAACTATGCAACACCTGAAAAAGAGGATCTAACTGATCAAACCCCGTATCTTTCTCAAAGTATTATGATCGGTGCCATACCAGGAGAAAAGCCTGAACTGACCATGATAGCTGTCCTTTCTTATCCAGACAGCTGTGACAGAGTCTCTCCTGATACATTGGCAGCTTTTGGAAATAAATTCTCAATCCTTAGCCCGGATGAGGACATGATTAGAACAATGCTTCATGTCGCTGCCATGTCCCCGCCAACCCCTTCCCAGGATTTCTGGGACAATGAAGGGACAAGGTCTGCAAATAACTCGGCTTCCCATTCATTTGAAAAAGATGATCCTGCAGCACTGTCAGACAATCTTAAGAAAAACATGCCTGATATTACCGGGAAAAGTCTACGTGCCGGGCTACAGGTTCTTCAGCATTTTAATATGGATGTAAAACTTGTGGGGAGTGGCCGAATTGTATCTCAACAACCACTTGCCGGGACCGAACTGATCAATGTTAGCGAATGTACTCTTGAATTACAGCATGAAATATGAATGCCTTTTCACAAAAAATAAACAGCCAGTTTTCTGAGAACAAATAATGTCAACTTTAACTACAGCAACAAAACAATTAAGAAATTTGCTTGAAGGAGTTGATTGCAGGATTTCTGGGGATATAGGCAGAACTGAAATTACCGGACTTTCTTCAGATTCCAGAAAGGTTCAACCCGGAAACCTTTTTGCAGCCATTCAGGGTTTATCTGTTGATGGTCACAACTATTTGAATCAGGCTGTTGCCGCTGGCTGTTCCGCCCTGTTGGTGAATCACGGTTGGCAAAGCCTGGCAGCAGAAACGGAAAATGTAGGGCAGATCCCGCTTGTTGAAGTAAATGATACAAAAATTGCCCTGGGTGATATTGCAGCTGCATTCTATGACCACCCGGACCGTCAACTTACTGTGATCGGCATTACCGGAACTAACGGCAAAACAACCACATCTTTTCTGGTTGAGGCGTTTTTAAAAGCATGTGGAAAAAGACCAGGTGTTATTGGAACAATTAATTATCGGTATAGTAACAGGAGTGACACATATATTGAAATGGAAGCCCCATTTACAACACCTGAATCCCATACCCTCTTTGCTTTGCTCCGTCAAATGGCAGATGAAGGAATTACAGATGTCGTTATGGAAGTCTCCTCACATGCGTTGGCTCAGGCGAGACTTACGGGAATGGTTTTTGATATAGCGGTCTTTACGAATTTAAGCCGGGATCATTTAGATTTTCACCGTGATATGGATCAATACTTTTCAAGCAAAAAACGGTTATTCACCGATTACCTGAAACCCGGGGGGCAGGTAGTTATTATGCTTGATGAAAGTCCTTCACTGTCAGGAGAGAGTACCGATTCACGAACAGAAAAAACTAACTGGGGCAAACAGCTTCAGGACGAACTTAAGACTTTGTACCAGGCCAGAGAAGATTCCCCCTCAATTATTACTTATGGATTAAACAGCGAATGTGATGTGCGCCCACAGGACTTCAACATAGATATTCACGGCATTAAAGCTGAAATCATTTCACCATCAGGGTCTCTGCACCTTACAAGCCCACTCGTCGGAGAGTTCAACCTGCGCAATATACTTTGCGCAATTGGCATAGGCATCGTTCATAAAGATGAATTAGGCTGCATTCAAAAAGGTGTTGAGAATGTAAAAACTATTCCCGGCCGGCTCGAAAAAATATCTGTTGGGAAAAACAGCAAGGCAGTTTGTACAGAAAACACCCCCACTGTTTTTATCGATTACGCCCACACTCCTGATGCCCTGGAAAATGTTTTAGACGCTCTCAGAAAGCTTAATTCCAAGCGGCTTATTTGCATCTTCGGATGCGGCGGGGATCGGGATTCCGGGAAAAGAGTTCTTATGGGAGAGATCGCAGGCACATTAAGTGACGTTGTACTGGCCACCTCGGATAATCCCCGTTCTGAGTCACCGCAAAAAATACTTGAGCAGGTTGAAGAGGGAATTTTAAAGTCTCCTCTTAATAAGATTCCTGCCTGGAAAATGCTCTCCAAAGAAAATGGGGCAGGATACGATATTTTCACAAGCCGGCGAGTGGCAATCAGCACTGCCATCCGTTTTGCCAATCCGGAAGACGTAATTCTTATCAGCGGCAAAGGACATGAAAACTACCAATTAAGCAGAGAAGGTAAAATTTTCTTCGATGATCGCATTGAAGCAAATATGCAGTTGCAGGCTGCAGCTGGTCTACCGCATTTTTGGAAACTTGATTGGCTCCAGCAGATTACCGGTGGACAATTACTCTATCCTGCAGACAGGGAAACTCGCTTTAATAACATTTCAACAGATTCGCGCTCAATAAATCCAGGTGATCTCTTTATTGCTCTGCAAGGTGAAAACTTTGACGGCAGGTTGTTTGCCAAAAAAGCAGCCCGAAATGGAGCAGCTGGGCTTCTCATCAACCAGGCCTCCGGCAAGGAAAATGAACCATTAGATTTTCAACCGACAATACCTGTGCTGCTTGTGCCTGATACCCTCAGGGCCTTGGGTGAACTGGCTGCAAACAGGCGTAGATGGAATAATGACCTGCAGGTCCTTGCCATGACAGGGAGTTCCGGCAAAACCACGGTAAAAGAGATGATTGGTTCAATACTCAGCCAGAAACACTCTATTTTAAAAACCGAGGGTAATTTTAACAATTTGATCGGCATGCCACTCACCCTGTTGAACCTTAGGGAAGATCATACAATGGCTGTTCTCGAAATGGGGATGAATCGCCCAGGAGAAATTGCACGTTTAACAGAGATCGCTGATCCTGATATTGCCTGTATCATCAATGTTCAAGAGGCGCACCTTGAGGGTCTCGGTGATATTCAAGGTGTGGCAAAGGCTAAAAATGAACTCTTCGCCGGTCTGAAACCTGCGGGCAAAGCTGTTGTCAACCTTGATGACGAAATTGTCCGCTCGCTTGCTGCCCAACTCACACAGGAAAAAATCACGTTTGGATCCTGTCCCGATGCATTTGTTCGGGCGACGAACATCAAAAGCCTCGGACGGGAGGGAATGTCCTATACTTTACATATAGGCAATGAGAGCAGGCAAATAGCTATCAAGGGCATTGGCAAACATAATGTAACAGACAGCCTTGCAGCAGCAGCTATGGCTCATGGTGTCAACATTGATATCGATGAAATCTCGACAGGACTCTCAGCTTTCATGCCCTATGAAAAGCGAACCTGTATAGAAAAACTGGAATCAGGAATACAGGTACTTAATGACTGCTACAATGCCAATCCTGCATCGATGATGGCCGCACTCACCACACTGCAGGATCTTAAAAAAGGCCAGCGCGCTGTAGCAATTCTCGGTGACATGCTGGAGTTGGGAACTAAAAGTGATGATGCCCACCAGGCTTTAGGAAAAACAGTTTTTGAACTGGGTATAGATTTTCTGGCTGTATTCGGCAGCCAGGCACAGAACATGGTTACAAGTGCATGGGATGCCGGCATGGACCAGGAAGCGGCCAGAGGATTTGACAGTAAAAAAGATCTGGTTCTTTGGCTGAATCAACTTATGCAGGAAAATAAAATAAAAGCGGATGACTGGCTTCTCATTAAGGGATCCAGAGGTATGCGCATGGAAGAAATTCTTGCGTTACTCAAGCAAGATTCAAAACAATATTCAGGCAGGGGCAACTAAGACATATGCTTTACCACCTCCTTTACCCACTGAACAACCTGTTTGCAGGATTCAATGTCTTCCGTTACATCACTTTTCGAACCATTGGCGCTGCAATCACTGCTTTTCTTTTCTTTGTTTTAGTGGCCCCTGCCTTTATACGTTATATCAAGAACCTGCAAATTGGCCAGGTAATCAGAGATGATGGCCCGGAGACCCATCTAAAAAAAGAAGGCGTCCCCACCATGGGTGGCATGCTTATCATATTCACCATCATTAATACCACCCTGCTCTGGGCCAACCTGACAAATCACCTGGTATGGGTAATTCTGGGTGTCACGTTATGGTTTGGCGCCATTGGGGCCATTGATGATTTCAAGAAAATAACAAACCATAATACTAAGGGATTAAGTGCAAAGGGCAAATTACTGTTACAGATTACCGGCGCCCTTCTTCTTGGAATAATCCTCTACACTCACCCTAACTTTGACGGTCATTTAAGCGTTCCTTTCTTTAAATCCATTAGACCGGATCTTGGATGGTTTTATATTATATTCGCAATTCTCGTTATTGTAGGGGCTTCCAATGCAGTCAATCTCACAGACGGATTAGACGGCCTGGCAGCCGGGCCGATCATCATTACCGGCGGTGTTTACCTTGTTTTTTCATACCTGGCCGGCCATGCTATTTTAGCAAAATATCTGCAGATGCCATTTGTTCCCGGGGCTGGAGAACTTGCTGTTTACTGTGGTGCCCTTGTGGGCTCCACTCTCGGTTTTCTCTGGTACAATGCCTATCCGGCCCACATGTTCATGGGAGATGTGGGATCACTGTCCATGGGGGGCGCACTTGGGGCAATTGCAATTATAACAAAACAGGAGATACTGCTGGCAATTGTCGGTGGCATCTTTGTCATGGAAGCCCTGTCCGTCATAATTCAGGTAGGTTTTTTCAAACTATCTGGCGGAAAAAGGGTCTTTCTGATGGCACCGTTTCACCATCATTTTGAAAAAAAGGGATGGGCCGAGCCAAAGGTTGTAGTCCGTTTCTGGATTATTTCCATCATTCTCGGCCTCATGGCCCTGGCAACCTTAAAACTCAGGTAGAGTAATTATTCGTCACAGATTCAAGATTATGGCAACTTCGACAACAAATACAGACACCGACAACTATATCAAAACAGGCATGACTATTCTTGTCGTCGGCCTGGGTAAAACAGGTATGGCTGCAGTCAAATTTTTCCTCAAGCATGGTGCCACTGTCTCCGTATCTGATTCATCATCCAAAGGAACTCTGGATCCAGAAATTATAGCCTGGTTTGAAGAGAATAATATTACCTGCGAAACCGGTGGTCACTCCATCGAAATGTTCACATCAGTTGATTGTATTTTTGTCAGCCCGGGAATCCCTCTTTCCATTGAACCACTTGTTGAAGCCAGACGCTGTTCCATACCAGTAACAGGAGAACTTGCAATAATAGCACATTATCTGAAAACCCCTGTCGTTGGGATAACTGGCACCAATGGCAAGACCACAGTGACAACCATCCTGGGTAATATTTTCCAGGCCAGTTTTCAAAATGTTTTTGTCGGCGGCAATATTGGCACCCCACTTTTAGAATATGTATCAGGAGCCCAGACTGCTGATATTGTTGCTGCAGAGATCAGCAGTTTTCAACTGGATACCGGTGGCGGCAAAAACGGTCTATCTTTCAAAACAGCTATCCTGCTCAATATCAGCCCAGACCACCTGGAACGATATACCTCGTTTTCAGCTTATGTAGATTCCAAATTCAAGATTTTTGCAGCCCAGAGTCCCGATGATTTCGCAGTTCTTAATGCTGACGACATTGAAATTATGAACCGTAAACACTTATGGCCTGAAAGCCGCAAATTCTTTTTTGGCAAAGATCTTGCTGCTCTTGCCGGCGCAACAATACATGGTGGAAAAATTACCCTGAAAAACAGCAGCGATTCCTCCCTGCCAGACAACATGCATGGCGAGGAATATGATTTGGCCAATACAGATTTAAGAAATTCTCCTAATCTGCAAAACGCTGCTGCTGCAATTCTTGCGGCCCGGTTAATGGGATGTCAACAGCAGGATATTCTCAAGGGCCTTGCTTCCTTCAAACCCCTTGAACACCGAATGTCTCTGGTGGCTGAAATTAACGGCGTTAGCTATGTAGACGACTCAAAGGCAACCAATGTTGGAGCAGTCTACTCTGCCATTGGAGCCATAAATCAACCTATTATTCTCATTGCCGGAGGAAGGGACAAGGGTGGAGATTATTCAATCCTTTCAGAAGCAGTTCGCCAAAAGGTTAAGCATATATTGCTCATTGGCGAAGCCAGGGACAAGATGACCCGTGCCTTTTTAGCTTTTACCAATGTTGAGACATTGGACACTCTCCAGGAGGCAGTTTGCAGAGCGGCAAGTCTTGCAGTCCCAGGTGATGCTGTTTTATTATCTCCTGCCTGTGCCAGTTTTGACATGTTTTCAAGCTATGCCGAACGAGGAGCGGTTTTCAGGAATTCTGTTCTAGCCATAAAGAATAACTCTGCCTGCAATGTAGAGGAATTATTATTCAATTAATATGAAAGAAGAGACTACACGGCATATACGACTAATCGTAACTGGAGGTGGAACCGGTGGACACCTTTTCCCTGGAATATCTCTGGCCCAGGCAATGATGCTAGCCGATCCAGGCTGTGAGGTACTGTTTATCGGCACCGAAAGGAAAATTGACAAAACTGCCCTGTCTAATCTTGGTTTTGCAACCAGATCGATTAAAAGTCAGGGGATTAAAGGAAAAAGTTTTTTTGCCGTTCTCAAGGCTCTGTTCCAGCAACCTTTGGCCTTATGGGAAGCAGCCGGGATTATACGAAGATTCAAACCAGACCTTGTATTTGGAGTGGGCGGTTATGTAACAGGACCAGTGATTCTTGCAGCACGCCTGTTAGGCGTCACCACCTGTATTCATGAGCAGAACTCCATACCGGGACTGGCGAATAAACTGCTGGGCTACATCGCCAATAAAATTTTTGTTTCTCTGCCTGGCAGTGAGAAATATTTCCCTGCCAGCAAAACCATCTTAAGCGGAAACCCGGTACGGAACACAATTCTCAAAGTTTCCAGAGAAGCAAAGCCTGAATCCGGCCAGGAATCTTCAACCCTGCTTATTTTAGGTGGCAGCCAGGGAGCAAGACGTTTGAACAGCCTCATGCTTGAGGCCGCTGAAAACATTTTGAGCAAACTTTCACCTCCACCTTTCATAATTCACCAGACAGGTGGACACGATAAAGACCATGTCCAAAGAAAATATGTAGAGCTTGGACTCAACGCCAGAGTCCAGGATTTTTTCAGTGATATGGCAGAGATTTACTCACAAGCTGATCTCATAATTTCAAGAGCTGGGGCCACAACCCTTGCAGAGCTTACAGTCTTTCATAAACCTGTAATCCTGATCCCTTTTCCATTTGCTGCTGATAATCATCAGGAAATCAACGGACAGTATCTGGTTGAAGCCGGAGCCGGCCTCATGTTCAGGCAGGCAGATCTGACTGGTGATAAACTTGGCATGGAGATAAAACGGGTCCTGGAAGATAAAAAACTACTTGCTGAAATGGCTGAGAACTCTGGCAAGGTTGCAAGACCGGAAGCCACTGACACTATTATCAATGCGTGCATGGAACTCTTAAAAAACAGGCTGGATTCTGCTACTGGAAAGATTTTAGCTTTCTAAAAACTCAAAGGAATCAAAACAATCTGACAATGTACAGAAAAAGTAAACACATACATTTTGTAGGCATCGGCGGCATCGGCATGAGTGGCATTGCTGAATTACTGCTGAACCTTGGCTATAAAATCAGCGGTTCAGACTTGCAGGAATCTGATATAACCCGTCGTCTTGAATCGTTCGGGGGCACAATAAACATTGGCCATGATGCAGCATGGATTAAAGGCGCTGATGTCGTTGTAATCTCCTCTGCCATTAGAGCCGACAATCCGGAAGTAGAAGCTGCTGTCAATTCTCATATCCCTGTCATTCCCAGGGCAGAAATGCTGGCCGAGCTGATGCGCCTTAACAAGTTTGGCATTGCCATTGCCGGAAGTCATGGCAAGACTACTACAACATCCATGGTCGCCTGGGTTCTTGCCGAAGCAGGACTTGACCCTACAGTCGTAATAGGTGGCAAAGTAGATTCTCTGGGTGGAACCAATGCCAAGCTGGGTGAGGGAGACTTTCTGGTCGCAGAGGCTGATGAATCAGACGGGTCATTTTTAAAACTTTCACCGGTCCTTGAAGTGGTGACAAACATAGACCTTGAGCATCTCGATTTTTACAATTCCATTGAAGATATAAAAGCGGTATTTCTTGAATTTATTGACAAAATTCCCTTTTACGGGGCAGTCATACTCTGCATGGATGATACCCATGTTGCCTCTATCCTGCCCGAGATTAAAAAAAGAATTTTGACATATGGCCTCACCAGCCAGGCAAATGTTTACGCCAGGGGAATTACCACCAAAGGTCTCAATTGCCGTTTTGAGGTCTGCAGAGAAAATGAAGTACTCGGTGAAATCACGCTATCCCTTGCGGGTGTTCACAATGTTTACAATGCTTTAGCCACCGTCACTGTAGGGCTGGAGTTGGGTATACCTTTTGTTGCTATTGCTGCTGCTTTACAAAGTTTTTCGGGGGTGCAGCGGAGATTGCAAATTAAAGGAGAAAGGAGAGGTATTACGGTTGTTGATGATTATGGACATCACCCGACTGAGATTCGGGCAACCCTCTCTGCCCTACGTGACGCGTGGCCTGAGCGCAGGATTGTAGTCCTGTTTCAGCCACATCGCTATTCCAGAACAAATGCATTGGCTGAAGATTTCTATACAGCCTTTCATGAGGCGGACATTTTACTGCTGACTGAAATTTATAGTGCAGGTGAAACCCCAATTCCTGGAGTAACCCCTGAAGCTTTGCTGGATGGCATAAAAAAACATGGCCATCGGCATGCACACTTTGAACCCACATTTGACAAACTGCTAGAGAAGGCAATGGACATTCTTGCCTCTGGCGACGTCGTTCTGTCATTGGGAGCTGGAAACATCTGGCAGATCGGTGAACGACTGCTGGCTATGATTAATGACAATACTACAGAAATTATCAACTAACAAAAATGGCATCGCTCAATTCACATAGCAAGGATCTTTCCAGCTTCTGGACCGGTAAAATATTGTGGGATATACCCATGTCCCAATATTCGACCCTCAAGGTTGGAGGACCGGCTGAGGCAATAATTTCTGTTGCAAATGTTGAAGATCTTAAACGATTGGTACACTGGCTGAAAGAAAATGATATTAGCTGGTGGATTATCGGTCGAGGCTCCAATATCCTGGTTCCTGACCGTGGGCTCTCTGGAGTAACAATTGTACTTGAAGGTGAATTTATCGGCCTGGAGAAACTTGAAAACCAACCAGGCCAGAAAGATAAAACCGCCTTGATCCTTGCCGGTGGAGGATGTTTGCTTTCCAAAGCAGTACACTTTTGCACGGCAAACTCTTTATCGGGTTTAGAGTTTGCTGTTGGTATACCAGGTAGTATTGGCGGTGCTGTTATTATGAATGCCGGAGCCTGGGATAATGAAATTGGTAATTTGCTCGCCTCTGCCACCCTCATGAATAACAACGGTAAAGTATTTACAGAGCTGGGACAAAATCTTGGCTTCACTTACCGGGGCTGGGGAATTGAAACGAATACCATTTTGCTTGACGCAACCCTTGTTTTAGCCATCGGCATCAAGGACGAGATTAAAGCTGCCTGCAATAGATATCTGGAATTACGTAAAAAAAACCAACCCCTCAGGGAACCAAGTGCAGGGTCATTTTTCAAAAACCCACCGGAATTGTCAGCAGGGCGTTTGATTGATGAAGCTGGCCTGAAAGGACATTTGATCGGAGGAGCGAAAGTTTCCGAGAAGCATGCCAATTTCATTATTAATACCGGTAATGCTACTGCCACTGACATCCTGAACCTCATGCATTTTGTACAGGACACGGTCTACAAACACTCTGGCATAAGACTTGAGCCTGAAGTCCATATTCTTGGAAATGAGGGATAATAATTATGAATATGCAACATGCTGAAAGCGTAAAAATAAAATCATTGAAAAAAGCAAAATGGGATCAACTTTTTGGCAGTCAGAAGAATAAACTGTTCATCATAACCCTGATTGGAATTCTCTTTTTACTGTCAACTGGTTTCATAACAAGAGAAATATATCAGAAGTTATGCAGCAACAATTTTTTTCAGATAACTGACATGAAAATTGATGGTAACCGGATGGCGAGCAAAGCGCAGATTACTGTATTAAGCAAAGTTGATATCCACTCAAACCTGCTGGCCTTAGATGTGCCCCAGGTTAAATCATTACTGGAAAGCCACCCCTGGATTGACAGGGCAGAAATCACTCGCAACTGGCCTAACCATTTGCTGATAACCGTGAAAGAAAAAAAGCCGGTAGCATTATTGCACAGGGATACCGGCCTGTTTTATCTGGATAACAAGGGCCATATTATTGCAGCTGCCAGCTCATCTCAAGAGCTTGACTTTGCAGTTGTCACCGGTCTTGAAAAATTTAGTTACCCAACACATACAACTAAAACACCTGAAATCCTTCAGGATGCCATGGATTTACTGAAGCTGGCTTCCAGAAATAACTCAATTCTGCCTGAACAGAATATTTCTGAAATCCATATCACCGAGAATGGTGAATTGCTTCTCTATCTGCTGGAAAGGGCGTTTCCAATTTACATGGGAGCAAATGGAGACATTTCAACCAGATATTATCGTTTGGTAAAGGTGTTGAGGGATCTTTATAAAACCAGGGAGTTTGCAAACGTTTCATATATCCGCTTGGACTATCAGAAGGACACTATTCTGGTCAGCAAAGCAGGATCCGACAGCAGGCATCGAGGATAAGAAAGATGGAAAAGAAGCAGCGGGGAGAACTGATAGTAGGACTTGACGTCGGCACCACAAAAATATGTGCTGTCATTGGTGAAGTGTTCGAGGATAGACTTGATATTATCGGCATCGGCACCAATCCTTCCATAGGTTTAAAAAAGGGCGTAGTCGTTAATATTGAAAGCACGGTTCATTCCATCCGTAACGCAGTAGAACAGGCTGAAGAAATGGCAGGGTGCGAAATCAATACAGTCTGTGTCGGTATTGCCGGAAGTCATATCAAGGGCTTTAACAGCCCTGGTATTGTCGGCATAAAAAACCGTGAGATCCGCCAGGATGACATCGACCGGGTTATAGATGCCGCAAGAGCTGTTAATCTCTCACAAAACCAGCAAATTATCCACGTTCTCCCTCAGGAATTCATGGTGGATGACCACACCGGCATCCAGGACCCACTCGGCATGACCGGGGTCAGACTGGTAACCAATGTTCACATTGTGGCCGGTGACTCAACATCTATCCATAATCTGGTTATGTGCTGCAACAGGGCCAGCCTTGAGGTAGCTGATATTGTTCTGGAGTCACTGGCGTCGGCAAATGCAGTTTTATCCCGGGAAGAAATGGACCTTGGGGTTGGTCTGCTTGATATCGGCGGAGGCACTTCTGATCTTGCTATCTTTTCCGGGGGAACAATTAAACACACATATGAGCTTGGCTTAGGAGGCAATAACCTGACCAACGATTTGTCCGTAGGATTGCGAACACCTTTCCAGGAGGCAGAACGATTAAAGAATTGTTACGGTTCCGCCCTCACCTCAATGATCGACGGTGACAATGTTATTGAAGTACCAACTGTAGGCGACAGAAAACCCCGAAAAGTCAAACAGAAAATCATGGGTGAAATCCTGGAGCCACGCATTGAAGAGATGTTAATCATCCTCAACCAGGAGATGATAGACTCTACATACAAGGACAGATTAAATGCCGGTATTGTTATTTGCGGAGGAACGGCCCTTCTTGAAAATATCGTTGATCTTGCTGAACAGATTTTTGATCTGCCGGTCAGAATAGGATACCCCCGCGAAATCCATGAAGCACCTGAAAGCATTAACTCACCACAGAATGCCACAGGTGTCGGGTTGGTAATTTATGCCAGCAGGAATGCCTCAGGTAAAAAATGGAGAGTACCCGGGAAAAAAGCAATAGGAGGCGTTGTTGGTATGATGAAAGGTTGGTTCAGCAGCAATCTGTAAAGAGAATAAATACTTAGGATGGACAATTTTAAAATATATAACCAGTTTTAGAATTTACGGATCTCATAGACAAAAAGTAACTGAAAAGGGGGAGAGAAGATGGAATTCAGGATGGCAGAAGAATCATTGGCCAGAATCAGAGTTATTGGTATTGGTGGTGGTGGTGGAAACGCCGTTAACACCATGGTAGACAACAAACTTCGGGGTATTGAATTCATCGCTGCCAATACGGACATACAGGCCCTGGAAAACTCCAGGGCGGATGTCTGCCTGCAGCTTGGTCCCGGCATAACCAAAGGACTTGGTGCCGGAGCTGACCCGGAACGTGGTAAAGAAGCTGCCCTTGAAAGCCTTGAGGAGATCCGCGGAGTACTCAAGGGAGCAGATATGGTTTTTATTACAGCTGGCCTTGGAGGTGGAACCGGAACAGGTGGGGCACCTGTCGTTGCAAAAATCAGCAAGGAGATGGGAGCACTCACTGTGGCAGTTGTTACCAAACCCTTCTTTTTTGAGGCAAAGGCAAGGATGAAAAAGGCTGATGAGGGTTGGAATGAGTTAAAAAAACATGTTGATACTATTATCACGATACCCAATGACCGACTGTTGACCATTATGCAAAAGGGTAGCAAGCTCATGGATATGATGAAAAAGGCTGACGAGGTCCTTTTACAGGCAGTAAAAGGAATTACCGACCTGATAAATCTTCCGGGCCATATGAATGTCGATTTTGCTGACCTGCGTGCCGTAATGAAGGAAGTAGGCCCCGCTTTGATGGGAGCTGGCGTAGGTGTAGGCGAAAATCGTGCAATCGAGGCTGCTAAACGAGCGATTGACAATCCCCTCTTACAGGATGTGGGGATTGATGGCGCCAAAGGCGTACTGATCAATATTTCAGCCTCGGAAGACTCCCTCACCATGAATGAATTCATGGAAGCATCTAACCTGATTTCGGAGAAAGCTCATCCTGACGCAAATATTATTGTCGGTGCACTTTTTGATGATAGCCTCGGGGATGAGATACGGGTTACTGTAATTGCTACCGGGGTATCCGGCATGGAAGATGCTCAAACCATCAAAAGGCCGATTCAGGTTGTTGCCAACAATAAAGCCAAAGAAGAAACCATTTCAGTCACTGATGGAGTATCACAGAGTTCTTCCAGCAGTAGACTGAACAAAACTTTTACTCGTCGCAATCCAGGAATAGTCAGGAAACAATCTCTTCCGTTCCCTAACACCCTTGACGAGGCTGAACTTGATACACCGACTTACTTGAGGCAGGCTGCAGACTAAATTTCAATGAAAATATAAACTTGAGATTATGTTGCCTTCTCCCCCGGTATGGTTACTATAGTTTCATATAATTAATGGTGATATGCTCTGTATCTTTTACTTCATTTTTTTACGGGTTATTAACAACTTGATTCTTATGCAATCGTTAACAAAAACAGGAAAATCAACTTTCTGAATCGTGTTGCAATTATTGCGGCCATTCTCTTAGCTTAACCTTTATATTTATGGGCAGGAATTCAAAGTTTATCGCCGGTGTACCGGGCAATCGCGAATATTTTTCCCTTGAAAAAGGCAGTATTAAAAAAAAATGGAAGAATAGAGTTCCGGTCGCCCTCATC
>Ga0255044_10000053_pt1 | contig 19897 bp, 18 predicted proteins | sample BC1_12_21_MG_FD_183651 | JGI IMG/M metagenome (GOLD analysis project Ga0255044, IMG submission 183651) | Seawater microbial communities from Strait of Georgia, British Columbia, Canada - BC1_12_21 | ecosystem: Environmental > Aquatic > Marine > Strait | place: Canada: British Columbia... | reverse complement strand
TTAGAGTTGCCCCTGAGAAATGGAGAACGGTATGAACCACACCAACCTCACGCTGTCGTTGCTATCTGATACCTTTGCCATTTGTAGACTCGAACCTGAGGCAGACATTCCCTCTTGGGCTTTGGCAGGGGACTTTTTCTCGGTTACCCGGACCAAGGAAGAACTCTCACTTGTATGTCTACAAAAAATCGTACCGGAAGGGACTCGTTGTGAGAAAGACTTCCGCAGTATCAAGGTAGAGGGGCCCCTAGATTTCGCCTTAGTCGGGGTCCTCGCCTCGCTGACAAAAGCTTTGGCTCAAGAGGAAATCAGCATCTTGGCAATATCAACCTTTGATACCGACTATCTGTTGGTCAAGGAAGCACAGGTGGATAGGGCTGTCCAGAAGCTGTCGCAAGCTGGACACCGGTTTGTATAGCAGGCCGGAAACAGCGCGCAACTTGGTTGCGCGGCGAGCAAAAGCAACGGCTAGAAAAACGAGAAAACCATGACAATCTGCATTTCCCTGATACCTTTCCGGTTTTACTCCTTTTCCCTTGTTCCCGACCCAATGCTGTGCTATTCACATCTTGCATCTTGTCACCTTTCACAATGGTTGAAAAATGGGAGGATTGTACGGTGGGTAAAGCAAGCGAAAAAAAATCAATAAATTTCTTACGGGGTATTCCTGCTGAAGAAGCCCTGTCGCGCCTCATACCAATTGCATCAGAGGGCTATGAAAAAGCGATAAAACGATACGGAACAGATGTGCTTCAGTACGGTCATATTAATGGCTTTAAGCCGTTGCGAGACCTTATAGGCCAGTCACATCACGTTGATCCGGAACGAGTTATTGTTGGTAATGGCGGCATGGAAGTGATCTCGCTTTTTTTCAAGTCACTCCCTCGAGGAAGCAATATTATTGTTGAGGAAGCGACGTATGACCGCGTGCTGTTCGATGCAGAACGGTACGGGCATAATCTGATTGGAGTTGAATTGACATCGACTGGAATAAACCTCAATCAATTAAAAGAGGTGGCGAACAAAATCCCAGCCGCAGTTTTTTACGGAATCCCGTTTCATCAAAATCCCACTGGCATCAATTACTCTGAAGAGAATCGGCAGGCTGTTGAACAGATATGCAGAGAACAGTCCATCCTGTGCGCTTGGGACATTTGTTATGAACTGCTTCGTTATGATGGAAATCAAAATACCTCTATAACAGTTTCAGAATGGGGACCTATTTTGATGAGCTCCTTTACAAAAACTATTTCTCCGGGGACGAAGTGTGGATACATCGTTCTGCCAAAAGACTACGTAGGGCACATGGGTAAGGTTGTTGCCAACACCAGGATCAATCCCAACCTACCGACTCAAGCATTCATAACCGATTTCATAGAATCTGGTAAATATTCAGACTTCTTAGACTATTTATGCACTTTTTATAAACCGAAAATGGATGCACTCAATTTGTCGCTTAATGCTCATTTTCCGGGAGCCTTTTCTGTTGATATCAGCGGTGGCTTCTTTGCTAGTATCAGCTTGAAGAAAATAACACCCGACAAAGAAGAATCCTTTATAAAATCTGCCGAAGAAGCCGGCGTTGGTATCGCCGCGGCCTGGGACGCTGTCGCTCCTAATTTGAGAGAAAAAAAGCGCAAGGGCGGCTTGTTTACGCGCTTGACTTTTCCCGCTTACGAGCCAGAAGAAATACAATGGGGTATTGCCAAACTAAAGGAACTAGAGGAGCTTTCACGTTAAGTCGCGTCCATACCGAAATCAACGTCTGGGGTGTCATTCTGAGGAGCCCTTCGACAGGCTCAGGGTAAATTCCACGACGAAGAATCTCGAGATCCTTCGCTCTGCTCAGGATGACACCATGGCGTTTACTTCGCGGAGCCTGTCCTGAGCAAAGCGAAGGGCTCAGAATGACAATACATCGTTTCCGGATGGACACTAATCGGTCGACATATGATTAGAAAAAGACAATGACTCCAAGAACGATTTGCTAAGCTGAACCCATCGCCGAACAAGAAAGCGTAAAACGCTTGCCCCCTCTTCACTCCGGTTAGCTCAATCGTTAGGATTACATTGATACTTATGAGTGTACATATTTTTACCTACGGTTCCCTCATGTTCGATGGAGTTTGGTCGAAAGTGGTGGATGGTATTTATGAAAAGGTAGGCGCAAGATTGTATGGTTACCAGAGGAGGAAGATAAGGGGCGAGATATATCCGACGGTACTTCCTGGAACAAGCGGCGACTATGTTGATGGTATTATCTATCTGAATGTAGGCAAGAGCGACCTGAAGACATTGGATACATTTGAGGGAGAATATTATCAGAAGGAAATGGCCGAATGTGGGTTGACTGACGGGGGCAACATTACTGCCTGGGTTTATGTCTTCAAAGAACGGCATCGAAATTTGGTGGAAGACGAGCCATGGGACCCGGTTTGGTTCTCGGAAGATGGGATTCATGAGTTTCTTGCTGGCCTGGATGTTTCATGAATTGCCGTCACGAGACCGTGGAAATGACTCTAGAACACTTTCAGCAGATCTTAAGAGGTATTTGTGACACCACATTCCACATCGAGTAAGAACAGGCGAATCCTCAAGGGGTGGGTTCTTATTGCACTTGCGGCCATGTTGATTCTCCTCTCACCAGTGGCTGACATGGTGTTGATGAATACGGCTTTTTCCAGCCACCCCTCCGAGTTGCCGCCCTCTGAGGGTCCTGTCATTCTCCAGATATCGGATCAGTCGCGGCCCCATATGGAGCTGTCAAAAGGGAAATTTCTGGTCGCCAGTAAAAAGCTTAGAGATCCTCAATTCTTTGAAACGGTCGTGCTCCTGATTGATTATGGTAGCCAGGGGGCCATGGGTCTGGTAATTAATCGACCCACCACGGTCAAACTTTCAAAAGTGTTGCCGGAGATAGAGGGGTTGCAGAAACGGTCTGATGCTATTTATCTGGGCGGGCCTGTGGCCAAGAACCAGTTGATGCTTCTCATACGAACCAATAGTCCACCTGAGGAATCTCGCCTCGTATTTAAGAACATCTACCTCAGCTCCAGTCAGACGATAATCGAAAAAATGATCGACAATCCCGACACCCCTGAGAGATTCCGGGTTTATGCGGGTTATGCCGGTTGGGCGCCTGGGCAATTGGACCAGGAAGTATCGAGAGGCGGCTGGCATATTTTACAGGCCGACGAAGAGAGTGTTTTCGATAAAACTCCTGCGGAGATCTGGCCGGAACTCATTCGAAGGAGCTCCGCCCTGTGGGTCAGATTAGTGGGAGAGTAACCAGGCTCCAAGGGAGATCAGACCCTGCATATAACGGCAACGGGTTCCAAAGAAGACTAAACCCTAATGTTGCAAACCCACACCGGTAAAAACCGCTGCGCTCGCGTGACGGTGGATAGGATTGCAGCCATGGATCGATACACTGGCCCGCATAAGTTCGACATGGAAGGCTGGATTAGTTGTGCACCCTTTGAGCGGTTGTTGCACATGGAGATTGTCGAAGCCTCCGACGGTCTAGCCACCCTGACCATGCCTTTTCTTATCGACTTCGCTCAAGGAGCTGGGCTCTTGCACGGTGGTGCTCTGATTAGTCTGGCCGACACCGCGGTTGTCATGGCCATCAAGAGTTTGGCTCCGGTTCAAACCCACTTTGCCACGATTTCTCTGGAGTCGAAATTTCTCTACCCTGTCAAACAAGGGGTGGTTACCGCCAGGGCAAAGGTCATCAAACAAGAAGGAAGAATACTGCAAGGGCAGGCAACTGTTTACAATGAAGAGGAAAGACCGGTGCTGGAGTTCTCTTCTACCTTCAAGGTTGCCAAAGACAGCATCATCCGAGGAATTACCTATCAAGAGAGCGATAATTCTCAGTGTATTGATTAATAGAATCTTTTGCCTCAATAATTGAGAAGAAGCACTGACCCAGTCTTTCAGACCGAGGTCTCGAGCAGTGAAAACGTTTCAGGTTCTGGTGTTGTTTTTTGTGCTTACATTGAGCGTAGCCTATGCTGGAGAAGCGGACGTCTTGAAGGTCAAGGTAAAACGCAGTGGCGACAATGTTTATTATTTTGACGTTACCGTGACTCATAAAGACGAAGGCTGGGACCACTATGCGAATAAGTGGGATGTTGTTGCCCCGGACGGGACCATTCTTGGCACTCGTACTCTTTACCACCCGCATGTCCAGGAACAACCATTCACAAGGAGCCTGTCAGGAGTAAGGATACCCGAAGGGGTTCGCAGGGTAACCATTCGGGCCCACGATTCGGTACACGGATACGGGGGTAAAGTCATGACAGTTGATTTGCCCCAATGAATTACAGCACCTGCATCCTTCTCACAGGTTCCCCAGTCTGAACCTGTGCTCACTTCTGAAATCCTTGGGCAAGAGCCAGCCCTAAGGGAACGGCTCAAGGCTCAAGGTACAGGGCACAAGGCAAAAACTATAAAAGAAAACTTATTCTCTCCTTATGCCTTGCGCCTTACGCCTTACGCCACACCTCTTAAGACGGCAAAGCTATCTAGCTCTGACTTCTCCCTAAGGACCAGGTTTTCGATGTTGAATAAACCCTACTTCGGGACAATTTTTGCATAGACTTCTCGGTTAATACGTAGACTCTATCGTGTTAGCCATTTCATCTGAAGAAAGGGGATTGACTATGAGTGATTTGAAGACATGTTCTCGCTGTGGAGGTTCAACCCTGGAACCTGGCCGGGTTCAGTCCACGGGGCGGATGAACTTTCATTTTGAGGATCCGCGTTTTTTAACTGCTCTCACGGGGTATGTTCCCATTTTGTCAACCATGTGTTTGGATTGCGGCACTATTGACTTGAGTGGTGATGTCAGTAAGGCCCGAAAAATCTCAAAACAGAACAAGAGCGAATAGTAAAGAATCCAGGCCTGGAAAACATCAAATTCCAAGCACCAAATAACAAACAAATCTCAAATTCCAATACTCAATGACCAAAACAGTCTTGCAATTTTGAATTTTGGTCATTGTGATTTGTCTGGAATTTGTGGTTTGTTATTTGGAATTTTCAGTCTTTCCACTACTCCAGTACTCCAAAACAGCTTACCATCCTTACCCACAATCCTTTTCCCTGATCTATGGTCAAATCCTGTTTTCTCTTCTCTTTGTGCATAAATCTATACTTAAAGCTCTTCCTGTTACGATCCTAAAATGGTAGAGTTTTACCTATGAAGATCACACGCCGGGATTTCATCAAGAGTTCCCTGCTCCTGGGCGGCTCACTGCTTCTCCCACATGGTTCTCTCTACGCCGCGGTCCAAAAACGACAGCAATGGTATCCCTCCTACGGAAAGTTGGAGGAAGAGGGCAGACTATTAGAGAGGGTTGAGCAAGCCTACTCGATGCTCGAGCAGTGCGAGCTCTGTCCAAGGCAATGCGGGGCGAATCGAAAAAACGGTGAAGTAGGACTCTGCCGGGCTCCAGCCAGAGTTCTGGTTTATGTGGCTCAGCCTCATTTTGGCGAAGAGATATCACTCGTTGGCCAACACGGATCTGGCACCATCTTTTTTTCCAACTGTAACCTCCGTTGCGTGTTTTGCCAAAACTGGCCCATCGCCCACGAGGGGCACGGCAGTGAGTATGACGATGAGAGGTTGGCGGAAATGATGCTCTATCTGCAGAAGATAGGCTGCCATAACATCAACCTGGTCACACCCACTCATGTGATGCCCAACATCGTTAGTGCTACCAGAATAGCCCTTCATAAAGGTTTGCACATTCCCCTGGTCTACAACACCAGTGGCTATGAGCGCGTCGAGATCTTGAGAATTCTGGACGGCATCGTGGATATCTATTTGCCGGACATGAAGTATATGGATAGTGGCAAAGCGGCGAAATATTCAGCCGGAGCTTCTGACTACCCGGAAGTATCTAAAAAGGCCATTCTGGAAATGAACCGCCAGGTTGGGCAGCATGTTGTCGACCAACGGGGAGTTGCCCTCCGTGGGCTTATGATTCGACACTTGGTCATGCCTAACAAGGTGGCGGGGACGGAGAAGTTTGTCAGGTGGGTGGCGGAGACTCTGCCGAAATCTACCTATGTGAACATAATGCATCAGTACAAGGTTGAATATAAGGCGTATGAATATCCCGAAATCTGGCGTGCCATAACAGCACAGGAATACCTGGAAGCCATGGATTTGGCTGTTGAGTCTGGTTTGACTAACCTTGACCCCAGATCCATGGCAGTCTACGAGATTTACGCCAGGAAACAAAACAGGACGACCAGAACAGCTCGATGAACTGATCTGGAGAGCGCCCTAGAGTAATGGAGCATTGCAAAATATCAAATTCCAAGCACCAAATTACAAACAAATCTCAAATTCCAATACTCAATGACCAAAACAAGAAACAGGTTTCGAATTTCGAATTTTGGTCATTGTGATTTGTTTGATATTTGTGATTTGTGATTTGGAATTTCTATGCCCTCCAGTACTCCAAAACAGCTCGCAATCTTTACCGGCAAAGCCATTGAACTCTGACCCCCGCAGGGCGGGATTATGTATATCGGTTGAACAATTAATCAGCCTCATCCCTTTTGACCACTAACGTTGAAGTAAAGATGCTAGAAGAGTTCCAATCCATTGTTTACGCGCTGATTCGACCAAAGCAAGGAGCGGCCCTCCCCATTGCTTTGGATCTCACCGAGCAATTTGATGAAGAGCGCACTGACAAGGCCGGGATCGCCCAGACACTAAACGCTGCATTCCTTATAGTTGTTGCAGGGCAAAACCACCCGGCAGCACCTTCTGCCCTTGGGTTTCTTACTCGCATGGCTGAATCCCCTGAGTGGAGAGATGCAGCTGAGTTTTATCTGAGTGGCATAAAAAGAACGGATCATGAAATCAAAGCCATTTGCAGTCGGGATCCAGAATTCGCTGACCGTCTAAAAACAGCCTCTACCTGGCTGTCCAACAAAGAGAACTTAAAAAAAAGGCAGGAGGTTGCCGAGCATTTTTGGTCCGTCTTTTTCCCTGAAGCCAATTCTCTCCGAACACATTGGAATGAACACTCAGAGGAGTTGAGAAAAAAGCGTACTGTTGCCATCACGCAGTTGAACGAAACGCCGATCACTGATCCGGCCCGACAGATACTCTTTACTGCCAATGTCCTTTTAACCCTTCCCCCGGCCTCTAAATCTGCCGACGCACTTCCTCTTAGCGAGGACCTGAGAAAAACGCTCAGGTTGGCAAAGAGCGAACCTCAGCTCTACTGGTATGATCACCCAATTCAAATCGGCGTGGCCCCTGAGAAAAACGAAGTACTGTACGGTCTCCGTGGCCTCGAGGATGCCCTGGAATTTGAACGCACTCGTGGTAACGCTACCAACGACGCCAAGCTTACCTGCCTGTTATCGGTCTCAGTAACCCACCCTAGCCTCCAAACCATTGCCAGACGTTACATCGAGGAGGAATTTACCAAAGCAGGTGGTTTGCATAACATTGATGTCTACGTGTTCAGTGAAGCAGACACTCGTCGACTAGTAGACGATATTCTTGCTCCAGCTGCGATTCGTTATCTGGGAGGTGCTGATTCGCAAGAACTATTGACTGTATTTGGCGTAGATGGCGAATACGGCAGGCACTATAGTTTCTTAAAGGCGATAGCTGCCTTCTGGCAGATTGTCATGGAGCCTGAAATAAAGGCAACGTTTAAGATCGACTTGGACCAGGTCTTCCCTCAAGAAGAACTGGTGGAGCAGGCAGGAGCATCTGCTTTTGAACATTTTACCACTACGCTTTGGGGTGCTCAGGGGTTCGATTCAGAAGGAAGACCCATAGAACTCGGTCTGATTGCTGGAGCGCTGGTTAATGAAGGTGACATTGGCGAATCCTTATTCACCCCTGATGTGGGCGAGCCAAACCGCGACCTTTTTCCAGACGAGCACATTTTTTTCAGCATGTTGCCGCAGGCGCTTTCAACCGAGGCTGAAATGATGACGCGCTACAGCACGCTGGCCCTGGATGGCAAAAGAACATGCATCCAACGCGTCCACGTAACCGGCGGAACGAACGGTATTCTGATTTCAAGTCTTAGACACCACAGACCCTTTACCCCATCCTTCTTTGGCCGGGCTGAAGACCAGGCTTATATCTTCTCCGTATATCCCAATCCTGGTGTCAAACTGGCGTATGCCCACAAAGACGGTCTCATCATGCGCCACGACAAGAAAGCATTCGCCCAAGAAGCAATCCAAACAGCTCACATCGGCAAACTCCTCGGTGACTATGTCCGTATCCTTTTCTTTTCAGCCTACGGTTCGATCTTGGACGATAACATTTCAACATTGAAGGATAGCTTCGATCCTTTTACGGGCTGTTTTATCTCTAAGATTCCAGCAACGGTAGTCTATTTGCGCTTCGCACTAAAAGCGGCATCTTTTTTTGCCGATGGCCAGGATGAGCAAGGACTTGCATTCATTACCGACGGTGCGAGAAGAATCGCGACTGCACTGGAGTTTGTCCAGGGAGAAGACAGTCCTCTTAAGTGCCAATATGTAAAAGAACGACGTGGCTGGGATCTCTACTACGACACTCTCTCCGTCCTTGAAGATGCACTGACCGAAAATGACAATTTTGCCTTGGATTTGCGCCACAAGGCGAACTTGATCATCGGTGAGTGCTCGGTCCATGCCGGAGGCCAGTGAAAAACATTTTCAGAAGGAAATTGGACTCGGCGATATGCGAGTAATGAGATGAATCGTTTACTTCCCCGTAGCCTTACTCTTGTTGGACTCTTCCTGCTGTTGGGTGGGATTTTCTTCATTACAGCCACAGTTTTTTCGGCAGAGATGGGACGGCATAGTTCATCTGAGGCGACCGCTCCAACGGTCACAAACTCTACCCAACCCGCAACATCCTACCCTGCTCCAGTTCTAGGCTATAGGATCGTTAACACCTATCCTCATGACCCAAGAGCTTTCACCCAGGGGTTGGTTTTTGCAGACGGCGTCCTCTATGAGGGGACGGGTCTCCGTGGTCAGTCTGGCCTGAGGAAGGTTGACCTAAAAACTGGGAATATCCTTCGGGTCCGGCAACTCTCAGCCCATTTTTTCGGCGAAGGGATCACAATCTATGGCAACCGGGTCATTCAATTGACCTGGCGAGCGAAGGTAGGTTTTGTCTACGATAGGCAAACTTTTCAATTACTGGAAACATTTAACTATCCTACCGAGGGTTGGGGCATCACCCATGACGGCAGGTCTCTCATCATGAGTGACGGCACCTCAACATTGTACTTCCTAGATCCTCAGACCTTTCAAGAAGTCGATCGGCTTGCAGTCCATACCAGGGATGGCCCCGTGTCCAGACTCAATGAATTGGAATACGTTCAAGGGGAGATCTACGCTAATGTTTGGAAAACAGACCGCATTGCAAGAATCTCCCCTCAGACAGGTGAAGTGGTGGGATGGATAGATCTGGAAGGACTCCTAAAACCGGAAGATCGCAATAGCCGGATTGACGTCCTCAATGGCATTGCCTATGACGTCGAAAATGATCGCTTGTTTGTAACCGGAAAACTCTGGCCTAAACTCTTTGAGATTGAATTGGTTGTGCCCAAAAAATAAAAAATCCGAGACCAAAGGACCCGGCTTTGGGCTGACCCCTGAGGGGGCTTGAATGCTCTTTCCCCTCTTGCGGAAATCTGTTAGAGTGACTAAAAATTCCAAATCACAAATCACAATGACTAAGGTTTCAGGTTTCAGGTTCTATATTTTTTTCCTGACACCTGACACCTTGAGATTTCGTGCTTGGAGTTTAGGATTTCATAGACTCTAGCACTCCAGTGCTCCACAACAGTTCGCAATCTCTGCCGGCAAAGCCTTTGAACTCTGACCCGGCCCTGAGGAATAGGTTACCGATTTTTAATAAAGCAAAGAAAGGAGAAGCACAGATGAAAGCAGTAGTTTACGAAGAGTATGCTCCGGATGATGATTTTAAGCGAATCCTGCAGGTAAAAGATGTAGAGGATCCGAAGCCAAAACCAAACGAGGTAGTTTTTCAAGTCAAAGCGGCTGCATTGAATTACAACGATATTTGGGGAATGAGAGGAACTCCCATACCGGTCCCATTGCCGCACATTTCAGGCTCTGACGCAGCCGGTGAAGTAATCGCCGTGGGGGAGGATGTAACCAGAATCAAAGTCGGGGACAGAGTTGTATCCCACTCTAATATGTCGTGCCGAGTTTGCGCTGCCTGTACCGACGGTCGTGAATTTGACTGTAACAAGAGGACTATCTGGGGCTTCGAGACCGGCCCCTTGTGGGGTGCGTTCTCGGAGATTACCCATCTTCCGGAAGTAAACGTCATCAAGATTCCGGATAACGTCAGCTTTGATGAGGCAGCGGCAGCCTCAATGACCCTGCTCACTTCCTGGCATATGCTTGTAGGCAGGGCGAAGATTAAACCAGGACAAACCGTACTGGTAATGGGAGGAGGTTCCGGTGTTGGTAGCTTTGGAATCCAGATTGCTAAACTCTACAACTGTACGGTGATTGCAACGGCGAGTCCAGATAAATTGGACAAATGTCTTGAACTTGGCGCCGATTACGCCGTGGATCATAGAAAGGATGACTGGCACAAGCAAGTTCGGGGTTTGTGCAAAGAAATCTCCCAAAAAACGGGGGTGTCTCCGGGAATTGATGTATCTTTTGATCACATCGGCGAGACCCACTTCAACCAGCAGCTTACTTTGCTCAAATATGGTGGAACCCTGGTTCAATGCGGCGCCACCACAGGCTGGAATGCCAAAGTTGATCTAAGGCACATCTTCTTCAAGGGAACCAACATCCTTGGCTCAACTCAGGGGACAAAGGCAGAGGTAGAACAGGGATTCTACTGGATGTCTCAGGGCAAGATCAAGGCTGCAATTGACTCAGTGTATCCCTTTGAAGAGGCAGCAGAAGCCCACACAAAGATGCTCACTGGAAAAGGGTTATTCGGAAAAATTCTGCTGAAACCTTAGTAAACCCTTACTTTTATCATTATTTGGGGCTAGCGAGGCTGTCCGACAATGTCATTCTGAGGCGTGAGCCGAAGAATCTCGAATGCGTAAGTATCTAGGTTGATGAGATTCTTCGCGGAGTTTACCCTGAGTAAATCGAAGGGCTCAGAATGACAACTAGGAGCCTTGGACGGTTCTCGCACAGCCTCTAGCCCCTTCCTTATAGAAGCAGTCTTCTATACCCTGGAATTCTCGCCTCGCACCGCATTCCCTCTTGACTGCAAAGGTACACAAGAATAAGCTCATGCTAGCCCTGTAAGGGCGAGAAGAAAGGAGTTTGACATGAGACTTAATATAAAAGCCTTTGGACTGACCTGTGGGCTGTTCTGGGGATTTGGTCTTTTCTTGCTCACCTGGTGGATAATTGCTTTTGAGGGTCCATCTGCCGACCCTACCTTTATCGGCCGTATTTATCGGGGCTACAGCCTGAGTCCTACTGGCAGCTTTGTCGGTTTGATCTGGGCCCTGCTAGACGGCTTTATTGGTGGGGTAATTTTCGCTTGGCTTTACAACCTGATCATAGGACGCATTGCGACAAAGGCAGCATAGCTAGCCTGTGGCCAACGTAGTACAAATCCTCTTATCTCACCCCTTGGTCTGAGAGGATCTGTAATAGGAAGGAAGAACTTCTATGGACAGTAAATCTTTCAAAGCTATGGTCGTACAAAAAAAAACGGATGGCACATATACCAGGCGGATCACTGAGAAATCACTGGATGATTTGCCAGCAGGTGAAGTATTGGTCCGGGTTCACTATTCATCCCTAAATTACAAAGACGGACTTTCCGCCACGGGTCACAGGGGGGTCACCAAGCGTTATCCTCACACCCCGGGAGTAGATGCCGCCGGTGTTGTAGAAGAAAGCCTTAGTGAAGCGTTTCAGCCTGGGGATCAAGTGATTGTCACCAGCTACGATCTTGGTATGAACACCCCAGGTGGTTTTGGACAATACATTAGAGTGCCAGCCGGTTGGGTGGTGCCGCTTCCGGAGAATCTCTCACCCAAAGAAAGCATGGCTTATGGTTCAGCCGGTCTTACAGCCGGCTTTTGCATCCTTAAACTCCAAGAGCATGCTATCACCCCCGAACGAGGAGAAATATTAGTTACAGGTGCCACCGGTGGAGTTGGCAGTTTTGCGGTGGCAATGCTTGCCAAAATCGGATATCAAGTGGTTGCAGTGACTGGAAAGATGGATGAGAAGCAGTTTCTTATCGACCTTGGCGCCAAAGAGATCATCTCCAGAGATGAGGCTACTGACACCTCTGGAAAGCCCCTTCTGAAAGGCCGCTGGGCTGGGGTAGTAGACGCGGTAGGAGGTGAGATCCTGGCAACAGCCATCAGATCCACCAAACTCCACGGAGCGGTTACGTGCTGCGGCAATGTGGCATCGCCTGATCTGCCGATTAACGTCTATCCCTTCATATTGAGGGGCATCTCTCTTGTGGGCATTGATTCCCAGAGCTTTCCAATGACCTTTCGGCGCCAGACATGGGAAAAAATTGCCAGTGAATGGAAACTGGACAATCTGGATCGACAGACTTCCGTCTGTTCACTGGAAGAGTTGAACTCCGAAATAGATCGCATCCTGGCTGGAAAGCAGAAAGGGAGAGTGATTGTGGATTTGTCGACATGAAAATTACACTGGCACAACTGAATCCGACTATTGGCGATATTCGCGGCAATGTTGCCAAGGTGACGCAGACCTTGTCACAGTGCAGTAAGGACTCACCTGATCTGGTTGTTTTCCCGGAACTGTTTCTCGTCGGCTATCCTCCCAGGGACCTTCTGGAGAGACCCTCTTTTCTTGCCAGGACTGAGGAGGCCATCCAAGAGCTCTTAGACGTTTCCCAGAAGTACCCACAAACAGGCATTATTGTGGGCGCTCCTCAACCTGGGCGGCAATCCACAGGCAAAGGTCTGCACAATGCAGCGCTGCTGCTCTATCAAGGCCGACTCCTCTTTACTCAGCACAAATCCCTGCTGCCAACCTACGACGTTTTTGACGAACCCAGGTACTTCGACCCAGCATCGGAGGATCCGGTGGTGAAATTCAAGGATAAAACCCTGGGAATATCCATCTGTGAAGATGCCTGGAATGACCCGGCCCTATGGCACCGGCCCACGTATTCCTATGATCCTATAGAGGTTATGGCCGAAAAGGGTGCGAACCTGATTATTAATATTGCTGCTTCCCCCTTCCATCGAGGCAAAGAGACACTGAGATACAACATTGTCCGGAGCCATGCAACCAAGCACCGCATTCCATTTCTTTTCATCAACCAGGTGGGCGCTAACGACGAGCTTATCTTTGATGGCAGGAGTGTTTGTGTGGATGGGGCGGGTAATCCTCTTGTGGTTTTTCCTCCCTTCGAGGAACACGTGCAAACAATTTCTGTTGACCGTGATGGTGTCCCGGACTCGTATGTCCCCCAAGAAGAGATTGTGAGTGTCTACCAGGCGCTGGTTCTGGGCGTTCGCGATTACATGCGCAAATGTGGTTTCACCTCGGCTCTTGTTGGCCTCTCCGGCGGCATTGACTCTGCGGTGACCTGCTGTGTTGCCGTGGCTGCCGTGGGTGCCAAAAATGTGGTGGCGGTCACCATGCCAGGACCTTATTCCTCACCTGGCAGTGTGGAAGATTCCCGGAAACTCGCGAAAAACCTTGGAATCAGATTGGAGACCATACCAATCTCCCCCGCTTACGAGGTCTACCTTAAGTCCCTCCACCATCCTTTCAAGGGGAGAGAGGTCGATATCACCGAAGAGAACATTCAGGCTAGGATCCGGGGCAACATTCTCATGGCACTCTCAAACAAGTTTGGCCATCTGGTGCTTTCCACTGGCAACAAGAGCGAACTGGCAGTTGGCTATTGCACCTTGTACGGTGATATGAGCGGCGGACTGAGTGTTATTGCCGATGTCCCCAAAACAATGGTGTACGAACTGGCGCAGTACATTAATCGAGACTCTATCAGAATTCCACCGGAGACTATCAGCAAATCGCCCTCAGCGGAATTGAGAGAAAATCAAACCGATCAGGACACCCTCCCACCCTATGAGGTGCTGGATCAAATTCTGCACTACTACGTGGACGAGCATTACTCCATGGCTGACATTCTCCAACACGATTTCGACCCAGAAACAGTCAAGTGGGTAATTCGAACCGTGGAGCGAAACGAATACAAACGCAGGCAGGCAGTTCCGGGACTAAAAGTTACCTCCAGGGCCTTTGGAATAGGTAGGAGAATGCCAATCGCCGCAAAATTTGAGAACTAATTCGGACCGCATAACAGTCAATGAAAATGGCAGAAACGGAAAAAGAAAAACTTGAACTCCTAGGAGCAGCTTATGGAATCCAGCCGTCTTACTCGGACATCTGGGGTAATACCCATACCATTCCACCGGAAACACTGGAACATGTGCTGGGGGCCATGGGAGTGGATGTCAGCAATCCGCAAGAGGCTTTACAGCATGTGGAACATCGCTTCTGGAATCAACTAGCCCCACCGGTACTGGTGGCATCAATCGATCAACTGCCCAGCGAGTTCCTTTTTCAAGTGCCATCCAACGGTTCTCCCGGCGCAACGTCGGAAAAAGAACTCCAGGTTGGGTTGGAGATTGCCGGCGAAAACACCTCCCCAATCAACCACTCCTATCATTTTGAACAGCTGAACTTCAAAAAAGATCACCAGCTTGATGGCATTACCTATGAGTGCTGGTCCTTTCCTTTCCCCACTGCACTTTCCACTGGCTATTACCATTTCAAGCTTACTGTTGCATATGAAAACCACAAGCATCAACAGACAACTCTGGTTATTATTTGTCCCGAGCAGGCCTATCTGCCGCCGGCTCTCCAAGGAGATGGCAAAAGAGCGGGAATAGCCATTTCTCTGTATGGCCTTCGCTCCCAACTGAATTGGGGGGTGGGAGACTTTGGTGACCTCAAGGAATTCATTCGCTGGGCAATCGGCTCTCTCCACGTGGATGTGATCGGCCTGAATCCCCTGCATGCCATTTCCAATCGGCAGCCTTACAACATCAGCCCCTATTTTCCTTCCAGCCGATTTTATCGAAACTTCATCTATCTCGATATTGCAGCGATGGAAGATTTTCGCTCTTCTCCCGCGGCAAAAGAGTTTGTGCAGGCGGAAGCAACCCAGAATCTGCTGACCGAGCTTCGCGCCTCTGAGCTGGTGCAGTACGAGCGAGTGGCCACCTTGAAACTTCAGGTGCTCGAAAGGGTATTCCAAACATTTCTCCAAGACCATTGGCTCGACAAAGCAGGCATGACGGAACGCTCTAGGAAATTTCAAGCGTACCTCCAGAGGGAAACCGGCTTGCTGGACAATTTCGCCACCTTCTGCGCCCTTGAGGATTCTTTTCGCCAGAAGGATCCTGATGCATGGGCCTGGAGGCAATGGCCGGAGCCTTTTCAGAACCCTTATTCCCAGGAGGTGCAAGAGTTTCAACAAAACCACTGGCAAAGTATACTTTTCTATAAGTACCTGCAATGGCAGGTAGAGGAACAGCTGAAGCAAGCACAGGATCTGGCTAGATCAATGGGCGCCAACGTTGGTCTGTACCACGACCTTGCTTTGGGTAGTGACCCTGGCGGGGCCGACAACTGGGCCTACCAGGATTTCTTTGTTCCGGGAGTCACGGTGGGGGCACCACCTGATGATTTTGCCCTTGAAGGTCAGGACTGGGGCTTTCATCCGCCCCACAGAGAAAAGTACCGCAGCGACGGCTACTCCCTGTTCGTCCAAGAGATCAGAAAGAACTGTCAGGCGGGTGGGGCCCTAAGAATTGATCATATAATGAGATTTTTTCGTCTCTTCTGGATCATTCAAGGACAGCGAGCGAAAAATGGAACCTATGTGGAAAACCACTACCAGGACCTCCTTAAGATCTTGGCGCTTGAAAGTGACCGAGCCAAGACCCTGATCATTGGCGAGGATTTGGGCACGGTTCCTCCTCAGGTAAGGGAAGCCTTGGCGTATCTCCGTATATTTTCCTACCGGCTTTTCTACTTTGAAAGAGACGATCAGGGTGGTTTGAGGGAACCGGGATCGTATCCGCCCTACGCTCTGACTGCGGTGAGCACCCACGATCTTCCCACCCTGGCGGGATTTTGGAAAGGAGAGGATCTTTCCTTGCGTAACACTTTGGGCATGTTTCTCAGCGAAGACCAATTTCATGCTGCCTTGCAGAAACGGGGGAGCGAAAAAGAGGAGATCGTCCAACGACTTGTCGCCTCGGGTTTCCTGGCAAAGGAAGCGGTTAACGATCGGACATTCCATGCTGAAATAAGCGATGAACTGCACAGTGGTATCATCGGTTTTTTGTTGTCAACCACGGCAAAATTGGTGGTCATAAGTCAAGAGGACCTGTTCAGGGATACCAGGCAACAGAATGTGCCTGGAACAGTCACAGAGCATTCCAACTGGTCCACAAAGATGTACTATACCCTGGAAGAACTGTGGCAGGACCCAGAGGTGGAAAAGTGCGTGAGAGTATTCCGACACTGGATTTCAAGTACCGGTAGGGGGATGCCACCATACTCTTGATCAAAGCTTGCCGAACTATGATATTTTGCCGTATGGCTGGCATGCTCTTTGCTTGTTTCCATCATTGATTGGATCGGCACGAAGTGAGTCAAATTGAGCAAGCTAGTAATTTATACTGACCACCACCTTTCAAGATTATGTTGCTAAGGGCCTAATAGGAAGGCTGAGACCATGGGAGCTCGGACAGGCAAGCTCAACCAGATCATCCAGAGACTGAAGAAATTTGTCACCGAGGATGTCCGGAAAAACCGCATTCTCGGGCTCTATCTGGTAATCGGGGTGATGGTTCTGGGATACGCTATCTACTTCATGGTTGTAATGTATAAGGATATTACCAGTGGTCCTGAGAAACGGTCTGCCGTCAAGCCCAAAGTGGAACAGGTAAAAAAGGCTCGAGCACCCAGGAAAAGACCTCCTGTCAAAAAGAAAGCAACTGCTCCACCTCCGAAGCAGGAAGCCCCACAACAGGAAACTCCAAAGCAGGTGGAACCAACGAAAAAGGTGGCGGAAAAGACCAAGCCTGCTCCTGATAACAAGCTTGACGTTAGCACATGGAAGAGTCTTGAATTTCCGGATGGCTCCCATATTTCTTTTCCCACTGACTGGAGCCAGAGTGAAGTGAATTCCGAAAAAAACATCCTCCACGGGATTCGGCTGCAAGCGCCCGACAGTAAAGCAAGCTTTAAGTGCTACACTCGGAGTAGACAAGTTGGGGACAGTTACGCCCAGTCTTTGAAGGATACGATGAAAAGGGGAGGCTATACCGCGATCAAAGAAGAGAGCAAGAAGATCGACCAGCACGATGTTGCGCAAATAACTGGAACTCTGGCTGATAAACGTATGGCTATCAGCATTTTTGAGCATCAGCCTGACAGGTATTTTATCGTTAGACTGATAGCTTCAAAACAAGAGTTCACAAAACTGCAACCATATTACGGCGCCATCGTGGCCAGTTATGGCGACGCAGGTGTTTCGTCCACCTCGGCTGTATCCATTGAGGAATTGGAACAAGACCTCGAGAAAAGTATTGAAGACGAGAAAAAGTATCTGGTCGGCAGCACAGTGTATATCAAGATGACAAACGGCGCCCTCCACAAAGGTGTGGTCATTGCTGAAGACGACAGCTCTATCACCCTTGAGAGTTTCCGCTTTGGTGGCAGGTACAGCTTTACCGTAAAGAGAAAAGATATCGTGGAGATCATTCGTTAACGAACCTCACTGTCGCGCCCCCCTGATCAATTCCCAACCCTAGCCCGGATATTTGATGAATTGCTGTCGCGAGACCACTAAGATGGGCGTGCCACCTGGCAACCGCAGGGTGTTGGTTCCGAGGCGTACCTGAATGGTACGTCGCAGGGGCCGACACCTGAGGACGCCAGGAAGGACGTCCATATCTGTGGTCGCAGCAAGTGATTCATCAAATATCCGGGCTAGTAAGTTCAATGAGCGTCACCGCTGGAGGCGAGAGAAAACGCATGGGCGGACCCCAGGTCCCGGTTCCCCGGCTCACATAGAGTGTACTGCCCTGGTCGAGCTGGTAAAGTCCATTATGGTTGGGATAGTAGTGTTTTACCACCAGATTGAAAGGAAATATCTGACCCCCATGAGTGTGGCCGCTCAATTGCAGATCAAATTGTCCCAGGGATTCATTCTCCACTGTTGGTCGATGTTTCAGCAAGATAGTAAATACTTGTGAGTTGGAACGAGCAAGTAAATCCCTTTCGCTTAGGTTGGGGGCAGCCTCTTCCTTATACCGCCTTCTTCCCACAGGGTCATCCATTCCCACAATACGAAACAGATCGTCTAGGCCGTACTCTTGATTCCGCAACAGCATAAATCCCGCAGCTTTCAGGAACCTCTCACTTTGGCGAATCCCTGCGTAGAACTCATGATTGCCCATGACGGCGAATTTGCCCAATGGGGCCTTTATCTTTGCCAACATAGCTGCCAGGTTGTCGAACCGTTCCATCTGGGCGTCCACGAGATCACCACTGCAGACCAGTACGTCCGGTTTGGTTCGTTCCAGCAGCCTGATAATGCGGGACATTCTCCTCTCCCCCACCATCAGTCCCAAGTGTACATCAGATATTTGAGCAATGGTTAAGGTGCTCTTGCCGGCAGGCAGTTTTGTGGTTTGCAGCACAACCCGATCCAAGCGAATCTGCCAGGCACTAAATGCAGACCAAACTCCCAAAATGACAACACCAAGTGTTAGAAACACGAAGCTATTCTTGCCGGTCCACACAAAACGGCTGGTGGCAGATCCCGGCAGGAGAGAAAAAATCCGCATGCTCACATTGAACACATCCAGGCAAATACTCATCCAGAAGAAAAAAAAGATCAGTCCCATCCAGGTATAGCAAATATAGGCGAGATAGCGACTAGCCAGAGGCAGTCCGTGCCGATCGAGTAACCGCACTGCTATCGGCGCAACCACCATGGCCACCAAAAACAGCGCCATCACTAAACTGAGTCCAACCCCAGGCGATAATGCGGCCCTCGCTTTAAGAAACAAGTAGAGATGGACGGCGCCATAGACGGAAAGGAAGGTTATGAGAAAACGGACCATGGTCTTTTTCTTAACATGGTTTCCCTGCTGTTTCCACTTGGAAAATTTTTCATCCGAAAGGAGCTAACTCCTGACTCCCCCAAGCAGGAGTTACCCCAAAAATGTATGCTTGATGTTTACAAATTTAGGCCATTGCCGAGTTGACGTCTCATTTGGAAATGAAAATGTCTTCCTGGTGTTTCTTCTGTCGTTCCGAGGCTCCGGCCTGGTCACTTCATGCGCAGCTGTGCGCGGGGGAAGGCGCCCCCTCCCTGTTCCCCGTTCCTGCGGAACGGGGCCAGGGGCTCCCCCACCCACAGCTGCGGAAGTGGCACAGGCCTCCCACCAGTCACTCAGATGAAACACCAGGAAGGCGAAAGGGGGAGGCTGCGAAACAACGAGCACCTGAGCCTCCTGTCTTTACGCATCTCAGCTTCGCAAGAGCCAGCATGAAGATTTGGTGCATTTTCAAAAGGGACACTGCCATAAAATGGCGCGAATTGCTCGTTGTGGAGCAGCCGTCCCCTTGGCCTGTGTCGTTAATAACATTTTTGGGGAAACTCCTGTCCCCTAAGCTCTTGACACCTGCCGAGACAATCCTTAATATAAGTCCTCGTGTCTTATCCTGAGCTGAAAACCTTGGAAGAAGTTATTCACTAGAGAGAGGGAGTTAGCATGCTTGAAATTACTGAACAGGCGACCGAGAAATTGAAAGATTATCTCGCAGAACGGGAGGGCGA
>Ga0255044_10000049_pt1 | contig 20337 bp, 18 predicted proteins | sample BC1_12_21_MG_FD_183651 | JGI IMG/M metagenome (GOLD analysis project Ga0255044, IMG submission 183651) | Seawater microbial communities from Strait of Georgia, British Columbia, Canada - BC1_12_21 | ecosystem: Environmental > Aquatic > Marine > Strait | place: Canada: British Columbia... | reverse complement strand
TGAGAAGGTATCAGGATGAAATAGGTGCTTATGTCGAGATGAGTGGGATGGAGCCCGTTTTCAAAAAAAGCAAAAAGTAAGAAGATTTCGAAAAAACTCAAACCCTGTGTCGTGCTGCTTTTTTTTGTCATCCGTTTGCTTTGTTTTATGTATAATAAAAAGGTTGGAGTAGGCGCTGAAATTTTTATGGAGAGAAATTCTGTTGAAAGAAAAAAACTAACAAACCAATGATTTACCTATTTGTCATAATTTCATATCTGATTGGATCCATCCCTACCGGGGTAGTGTTAGCAAAGGTCACGGGCAAGGAAGATATCCGCAAGTCCGGCAGTGGCAATATTGGTGCTACCAATGTCACACGCCTTCTCGGTAAGAAATTAGGTGTACTTACGCTTGTGGGTGATGTTTTGAAAGCAGTGGTGCCGATGCTGGCAACTCACTGGTATTTTGTGCAGTCAGGCATGCCTGTTTCGCCAAGTGAACTGGATATGGCAGTGACCTTAAGTGGCGGGGCAGCTTTTCTGGGGCACATGTATTCAATATATTTGAAATTTGGGGGCGGCAAGGGAGTGGCAACAGGCCTGGGAGTATTTATTGTACTCGAACCATTGACTGCCCTGATCAGCCTCTTTCTTTTTATTGCGGTTGTCTATATTTCTGGCTATGTCGCAGTCGGTTCTCTCGTAGTTTCTGCCCTGATTACACTCTGGATTTGGCTTTTGGGCGGCTCACCGTATCATGTTTTTCTGGGATTTTTTATCGGGGTGCTTATCTGGCTCAAGCATGTTGATAATATCAAGCGTTTGTTTGAGGGAACAGAGACAAACTGGAGAGCATGGAAGAAAGAAAAAGATAGCATAAAATGACGAAAAAAGAATGGGCAGACATTAAGGCAGCCGCTGCTCTGCTTGGTCTTGGAGAGAAAGCGACTCTTGCAGAAATCAAGAAGGCTTACCGGCGCCTGTCCAAAAAATATCATCCTGATGTACAGAAACATCATCCCGAAGCACAGAACAACTCTAAGCAGAAAACTGAAAAAGTTGAAATGCATAGCCTCACCGAGGCGTATCAGATATTGCTGCATTATTGCACCCAGTATCGCTTTCCTTTGATCCAGGAGGATAACGAGCAGCCTGAAGGTGATGACTGGTGGTTTGAACGATTCGGCCATGATTCCCACTGGGGTAAAGAACGTGCACCGAAAGAGGATACCAGGGAATAGCTCGAGCAGTCTGTAGCGGAGGGTAAATAATGATAAATTATGATTTTCTGTTTGAAGAAAAGCAGGAAGATTATCAGGGAATTCTGCGGGAGCTGCGAAGTGGCGAAGCCCAGTTAATTGATATCCGGGAACGTGATGAATGGGGTTTCTTTTTTCATCAAGCAGCGGATTATAGTTCAGCCCCTAAGAAGCCGCGTTCGGCAAGATCGTTAATAAAAGTTTCGATTTCTTCAGTGGCGCTGCCGGGAACATCAGCAAAATCCTGTCTGATAGTGTCAGCAATTTCGTGAATGTCTATTTGTTGATCAAGCAGTTCCCAGATTGCCACACTCACAGGATTTATGCCGACAGCTTCGGCCGTATCCGGATTGAAAAGCACAGCCCAGTCATCAAATTCTTTGCGTAATACAACAACCGGGTTAACAATAGGTTTTTTTGTCTGCATGTCGAATATCCTTAATCAATATATGTCAATATATATAATATAAGCACTTAACAGGACAGTTAAATTACTCTATCGATATTTTATTAGCAAATGAAGCTTCCTTATGAAAAAGCACAGAGAATATGGCCTGAAAGAATGTCTGATGATAGCTTAATATACTCCTATAAATTTTGACTGTGGTTTCCAAATGATTATCATATCTGTTTCTTCCGGAGATTTTTTATGTATACACTCATAATTGGAGGTTGTCCGGCAAAATGAAAAAGGTTATGTATAGGATTGCTTTCAGGATAATTTGATGAAAGTTTGCAATTTAATTAAATAATTCCAAATATATAGGGTGTTTGTTTTATGTTAAACCGCTTAGCGATAATTTTTTTTAGTTTTCTATTGTTTTTTCTTTGTGCCGCACTTTCCTATGGAGACGATTATGTTGACAGGGTTGTAGCGGTGGTAAATGATGATGTTATACTCCAGACAGAACTTGAAAAGGCTGGCGGGGAATATTTTGAGCGCATCAGAATGAAGGCCCCTGCAGGTGAAGTGGAGAGTGCCATAGAAAAGGCCAGAGGGGAAGTGCTCTCCAGCCTGATAGATAATATGATCGTCAAGCAGAAAGCTGCTGAGTTAGGCATTACTGTGGAAGAAGCAGAAATTGACAATGCAATTGCCCAGATTCTTTCCGACAATAATGCGACCCTTGAGGAATTTAGAAAAGAGTTGGACAAGGTAAATGTATCGGTGCAGGATTACCGGGATAACCTTCGCAATCAAATTTTACAGTCCAGATTGGTTGGCCAACAGGTACGGTCACGAATTGTAATTGTTGAAGAAGATATCAGGGAATACTATGAGAAAGAGTATACCCAGGAGAAAGGGGAAAGTGGCTATTATATCCTGCAGATAGGCTTTAACTGGAAAAATCTTGTTACTTTGGATGGGGTATCGCAAGAAGAGGCCCGGGAAAAAGCAGAAGCGATCAGGGCAAGGGTGCTTGCTGGAGAGAGCTTCGGGGAGTTGGCACGATCATATTCAGATTTTCCTTCAGCTACTGATGGCGGGAATTTAGGCCTCATAAAAAAAGATGAAATGGCTGCATATATGAGGGATGCAATCCTGTCAATGCATCCTGGAGATATAAGCCCAATCATTGAAACAGGCAGTACCTTTCAGTTCTTTAAACTGCTTTCCTCCCGTGAGGGGGACCTTGTTGTGAAGGCTCCTTATGAATCTGTTAAAGATGAAATAAGAGATATTCTGTATCGCCAGGAGATGGAGGAGAAGTATAAGGCATGGGTTGAAAATCTTCGGGAACAGGCCTATATCAAAATTTTACTGTAATTCTGGATCAGGGGGAGTGTAGGTATCATTTCGAAAAAGTTTTTTCAAAATGAAAGCAGCGATGCTGGTCCAGAGAGCAATGATGGCCAGTTAGTTTCTGCCGATGCTATCGGAGCGTATTTGCAGGAAAAGCGCATGAGTCGCAGTATTGGACTGAAAGAAGTATCTGAAGCAACAGGCATTTCCACAGCAGTTCTTAAAACCTTGGAAAATGATGACAGGGACCAGTTTCCTGCAGAGGTATATGTTAAGGCGTTTTATAAAAAGTACGCCAGGTATCTTGGGTTGGACCCTGAAGAGATACTCTCAGCGTATGAGCTGAAGTCACAAAAACAGAGCAAAAAAAGGGGCAGGTTTAATTCCAGTGCAGTAGTTAGGCTGAAGGGGCAGGAAGAACGGTTGTTCATCGAAATTGCCCGCAGATTATTTGTACCCATTGTCGTAGTCCTTTGCGGTGTTCTCCTCTATTGGATTTATAATAAATATCTGGCGCAATACAATCCTATTGATTTTTTCAAATAATATCTTTTATCAGTATGGCCTTTTTTACCCAACACACTCTTTATTCCGTGGTTTGTCATAAGAGCTACTCTGTGAACTTCTACCAGAGCACCTGGCAATGACAACGAAGAAAATGACAGCTGTCGTTATCAGGGTGAGTGACCTGGGCGAGTCAGATAAAATTGTCACGCTCTATAGCAAGCAGGCGGGCAAGGTGGCAGGAGTTGCCAAAGGTGCTAAAAAAAGCAAGAAGCGTTTCAGCAATAAGCTTGAATTTTTTTCGTTGCTTGACATCATCTATGATGATCGGGGTCGATCAGGGCTTGTGAGGATAGTTGAGGCCGAACTTTTGACTCCCTTTATAAGTTTGCGGCAAAATTATGATCGCTATGTTGGTGCTGTTCTCGCCTGTGAACTTATTTATTACTGGTCAGGGGAAAACGATGCAGATAAAAATGTCTTTAACCTGCTTGTCTGGGCCCTGCAAAGTATTGATAGTGGGAAATCCCCAAAAGTCGTCCATATCTTTTTTCAGATAAAGCTATATACCTTTTTGGGATATAAGCTGCATCTTGCTACCTGCATTAAATGTGGTGTTGCAGAGCAAGAAGGCAAGCCCTATGTGTTTCATCCTGGACGTCACGGTTTGCTGTGCAGAAACTGTCGTTCCTCCTCCGTATCCCGTGAAATGATTTCCCTTTCCATAAATACAATCAAGTTGCTCCAGCATGCCCATGACATGCCTATGGAAAAACTGGAGCGGTTGCGTTTTTCTGATGCTTCAATCCGGGAGGCCCTGCTTTTATTCAAGACATACGGCCAGTATCTATTACAGAGAGAGATTATGGCCTGGAATTTTCTGGAAAAAACCTGAAGGTTCTTCTTTTATAATGGGGGACAGATTTGAAATCTGTCCCCGGATGTACTTCTAGTCCAGATAAAGAATTTCCCCGCTATGCTGAACTATTCTTGAGGAGTCAACCATTTCCAGAATCAAGCCGCCTGTATTATCAAGACCGACAATTTTTGCCTCAAATTGAGGATTTTCGTAAATGTCAAAACCAAAAAGCACCCGTCGGTTAAAAATATCTGTCAACCTTTTGTAGCTTTTTAGAAGCAGGTGGTCATCTCCGAGCAGGTTACCGGTTTCTGTTTCATTGCTAATGGCAATACCACCATGTTTTTCGAGATGTCTGGCTTCCTCATAGAACAGCAGACCGATATTCCAACGCAGCTTTATCAAGAGCCGTGTGATCACCTCCTGCAGGTTGATTTCCTTATTAAGACAGGATTTCATCGATGTTGCTGTATCAGAAAGTTCAGCCGGGAACAGGTCATTATTTACATTAAGACCAATCCCTATGAGGATATATTCTTCGCCAAAGCGGGGCCCGGTGAATGTTTCTGTGAGGATACCAGAAATTTTTCTGTTATCCACCAGGGTATCATTAACCCACTTAATATGGGCCTCTATTCCGTAATGTCGCAGAACCTCGCAACAGGCTACACCGGCGGCCATGGGAAGAAGAAGACTGCTTTCCGGCAGCAGGGTGTTCACCAGGGCAAGTGTCATCCAGAGCCCACCCTTTGGGGCATGCCAGTATCTTTTGAAACGCCCTTTACTGTGAATCATTTCGTCAGCCAGGATTACTGTACCACTATGAAATGATTCATCTTTTTCTTCGGCAGCAAGGATAATCTTCCGGGTCAGGTCAGCTCCCCTGCTAATCTGGTTGTGCTGTTCAATAACTGAGCCAATAACTGCTCCGTAACGAAATGCCAACTGTGTTATGTCCGGACCGAAAGTACTACTGCGCAGAGGGATTTCTTCCTCATTAATAATCTGTTGGATGTAATCAGGGGAGAGTTGTATTGAATTGGTCATCTCAGATTAAAAGTCAGCTAGGATTTTTACTGTGTCAAGTTGACTGAAGATGTAACTTGCCAGGTGTTTCGCTGTAGTTCATTACGCGGAACACCTGGCAAGGCATTAGATTTGGTTAAATCGGTGCAGGAACTGTCAATTATCAGCTTGTTTTGTTAGCTGATAATCCTGGCCTAGGACCACTCAGCCTTGACGTGGGCAACTACCTTCTCGATTAAGGGCATCTTTTCCTTGGCACACACCCCTATCAGTGCTTTTCCCTGGTTCACACCGACCCCCGGTTTGAAATACACAGAATGGATGAATCCCGCCTCTCCGGTATAATAAATCGGAGTGTCTCTCTTCATGAGGGACATGGTGATAATTTCCTCGCCGGGTTCTATATAGACAGCTTTTTCACTCTGTTTATCAATGCGTGCCTGGATATCTAACGCGAAGAAGTATTTTGCCTTTTCAGGGGCAGGGAAGAGGTAAAGCACATTTTGCAGAATGGATTCAATAACTTCCCTTTTTGTCAACGGGTGCTTGAGGGTCATGATCTTTTCTCCTGCCTCGACAAAATGACCTTCCAGCTCTTCCCGCAGAAAAGAAACTTCCCCATTAGTGTATGAATGCATGGGTTTTGGATTATTTTCCCGGTTCAGAATATATAATAATGTGCCCGGGCGATGATGCCATTTACCGCTTGGGCCTTCTACCGCATCCCCCTCTTGGACCTTGAATTTCACCCGTCCAGTGTGGGGTGTCAACACATTCTCATACTCATAAGGATCAGAGCGGTATTTGTTGATTATTTCATCAAAATTGAATTCGTCGGTCATTATTCAGGCTCATATTATATTGGTCTGATTACCCGCAGATTTACTAACGGTAGTAAAGATTTCTTCCACCCATGGTCAGTAACGCCTTGTAAAGGTTCTTTCTGAATTCCCTGCGGTCCCAGATACCTTGAATGTGTCCGCGTTTAAGTGCATTCCTGCAACTATGGTAATCCGGTGGCACATCTTCGCCAGTGGTCTCCCGGATAACCCTGCTGCCGGCAAAACCGACCCGGCTTGAACGGATGGCAAACTGATAAGGAGAGCAGCCCAGAAAACTGGCAACGGGTCCGGCATAGGAGTTGTTGTCATAAACGACGATGTAGAGTCCACCGGAATCTATATACTCACGGACAGCCATTGTACATTTAGGCATCTGGATGACACCAAGGGTTCCCTCGTTGATGCGAATCCCTCCCGTAGTATGAACATAGGCCAGGAGAGGCCTTTTTTTCAGCCGGGCTTTTTCGCAGGTCCTGACAAACTTTTCACCTTCGGCCGCACCAACAGTTCCATTACGGAAATCACTGTAGAGCATGGTTGTGACTATATCCACACCCATGACCTTGGCATAAAAAGTAATATTGGCACTGTCGCGCCCTGTTTTGGCCCGGTCCAGTTTCAAGCGGTCATCAAAGCCAGGATAGTTCAAAGGATTCATTGAACTGATCTCAGAATTGAAAACCTTGATGGAATCGGGGTCAAAAAGATGTTTCAGGTACCATTCGTACTCCAGGGGGAAATGATGCCCGCAGTTTTCACAAACCCCACAGAATTCACCATACAGGTCGGGGACCCAGAGGTCCTTACAGCCAGACTTGGAGGCGTTTGGGCAGCTTACGGTACGGTCTTCATTGGCCAGCGGACTTGTATAGATGTCCCATATGTCAAATTCTTCCGGTATGTTTGGACGTTCAATCGTTACTCTAACTTTTTTTGCTTCCGGTTTTCGGCTTATGAAATTGTAAGCAGTTGTTATTGGCGCAGAAATTCTTTTTAAAATGACTGAACCTTCACCGGAGACGTCAGAAATTATCTTTTCCATCTGTTTCTGCTGGTTTCGCAGCAAGTCATAGCGGAAACCGTAATAAAGCCTGAAGAGAATGTTTCGTGTTTTTCTATAAATAGCCTCTGATGAGGTTGGTTGACCACCAAAATGATTGATCGCCATGTTTCTGTATTTTTTGGAACGATTGCTCAGGAGGCGCTGTATTTCATCTTTGTTCAGATCCCAGGAAATGTTAATTTCCGGTTCTTCAGTAGCAGACTCTTCTGCCTTTTTCAGTTTTACTTCGTAGGCTCTGAAGGCTCTGAAGCTCTTGGTTTTTAAGACCACCTCGTCCGTGGCGCGTATTATTTCAGAGCGGAGTTGTTTGAAAAAGGTAAAGTCGTCACGTCTTGCCCCGAGAAGGGGTTCCTGGATAATACGATCAATTGTGCCGAGCCCCAGGTTGTCCTCGGCGGTCATTTTCAGACGATCGGCACAGGCATCGACGAGTTCAGGCGGCACTTTTGCGCCTTCCCTGATTTTTCCCTCAATTGCAGCCGCACCCTCCGGAGAGATAACGGAATAATAGCCGTGGGAGAACATGAGGCGAAAATCGGAAAGACCTATAGCTTCAGCGCCGCCAGAGCCTCCTTCAGAGATAACGGAAACCATTGGAACCTTCAGTTTTGTCATGGCGTAGAGATTGCGTGCAATCTGTTGAGCTGCACCAGGATAGTCTTCCACTGGAAATGAACCGGGTGTGAATATGTAGAAGTGGATGGGAATTCCTTCAGTCTCAGCGACCCTCATATATCTCAGGGCTTTTTCATTTCCCCAGGGTTTGCAGGAGCCGCCGTTTCTGTATTCTTCGCCATGGCCTTTTTCCTGGCCTATTACCATTACAGGCTGCGAGTAAATCTTGTTCTTGATCCTCCTCACAATCTGGGCTTTTGCAGTCACCATGGAAGGGTCAATGTTGGCATCTTCCTCACCGCTTAACTCGGTAAAGTCTTCATAGATGTTTTCCAGGATATCCTTGAGGGTGAAGCGTTGCGGGCTTCGGACGATGCGTACCCGCTCTATGGAACTTAGGCTTTCCTCACAGCGTTCTTCAATGAAGGAGAGAGCTTCTTCTAGTTCAAGTATCTTGTCAGCAAGTTTTTCTTCCTCATAATCATAAAAAGAATTTTTTAAATGATTATATTTTTCCTGAAACCCTGACAGATTACCCCAGGTGGAGCTGTCCTTTACCCGAATAAGGTAAATAAGCCGCTCTTCAGTTTTATGAAGTCTTTTGCGAAGATCGTCCATATTGATAGGTCTAGTTAGATTCCCAGGTAGTTGATTCGGTATTTACATTTACCATAGATACTTTTCCGACATGCTCCTAGAAAGTGAGCAAGCGATCAAGGTTGTTGTGCAAATACTCCATATTCGTGATGATAGGCTCATTCTTGCTGTTTTTACCCTCAATGACTGTTTCACTCAGAAACCGGCTCGCCCTTTCCTTTGTCTCCTGGATTGAATCTCCCCAAAGAACGACCAAAGCCAGATTCGGGTCAAAGTCACTTGGTATCATATATGGCCTGTCAAAGGGAACATGGGTATAGACCGCAGCCCATTCATGCTGGGGAAAGCTGAATTTATCAATTGTGCCAATCCACGGGGCGAATCCACGCCTGGTATCTTCAGCAACGATGCGAAGCTCAATGCTTGCACCGTTGAATTTGATGGCATCCTGTGAAAAACCAATACGGTCACCCAGTCCAATTCGTATCTGTTCCCTGATCAGGTTGGGGTGCTTGCCGTCAATATAACTGATACGGGCGGAAATGTCGTTTTCCACCTGTATTCTGGTGTTTACTTCAAGCAAATAAGGTTGGCCGTTTTGAGCAATAATCCATTCCCAAGTGCCAACATTGTCATAGCGGACATGGGAGGCGAGTTTTAAGGAATAATTGACAATCTTCTCAAGTACTTCATTACTGTCAAAGTCATAGACAAAACAGGAATCATCAAATCCTGGAGATGCCTCAACACGTTTCTGGCGGCCCGTACTCTGGATGGTACAGTTCCGGGTGCCGAAATGAAGCCTTTCCCCGTGACGACTGCAGAGCAACTGCACTTCAAGGTGGTTGTAGTCTCGCAGACATTGTTCAATCAAAACACCGGCATCACCAAACTGCCTCTTGGCATAGTTCTGTACCTGGCGGTATACCCTGCGAAACTGCTCGATTTCGCTTACCTCTTCAATACCCATACCGCCGCCACCCGCCGCGGCTTTTACAAGTATGGAAGGATTTTTTATGTTCTGGTTTTTTTGATCATCCAGCAACTGGTCGGCAATTGCCTCAGCCTCCATTTCATTATAAATAGGGCTGTCAGTACCAGGGATGACAGGAATGGAGAGAGACTTTGCCACTTTCTTGGTATTTATCTTGTCGCCCAGGTTTTTGATGACCTGCCAGTTGGGGCCGATAAAGATCAGTGGTCGATCCCGCACGGTCACACGCCTTGCAAAACGGAAATCTTCCGAGAAAAAACCATATCCGGGATGAATCGCAGTACAGTCTGTGTGGTCTGCCACAGCTAAAATATCATTTGGATCGGTATAGCTGGTAATCTGCCATGCTCTCTTGGTATTGCCTTTACTGTCACGGTTCAGGCGAACATGCTCTGAGTCCTCGTCTGCTGCAGTGTAAACCACAACATAGTCCAGCCCGAGGTCCTTGCAGGCCTGCATAATTCGAATAGCGATCTCGCCTCTATTTGCTATGAGAATTTTTCCTTTCACAATAATCCGATTCAGTTCATTTTATGAGCGGGGAAATATCAGCCAAATTGTGCTGTGTACACTAACCAAATAATAATTATAACTAGGCAGATACAATTGTTAAAGTGAATTATACTTAATTCCTATTAAGTTCATAACAAAAATGGGGATGAATAGCTCTTACACACATTCATCCCCATCTGGAAATTTTTAAAGCGCCATCAATACTTGTTTTGGCGCCAACAGTCAATTTTTTTCTTGACTTTATGCCATTTTTTCCCTACCCATGCTGGAAAACAATTAATAATAAATGAAACTCCTGTTTCAATAAAATCTTTACTTTTTTACAGATGACATCTGCATGGAAAAAGACCAAGACTCACCATCCGACCCAAGCGACTCGCAGCCCAGTAAAAATATAATAAGCCGTCTTATGGATATTCTGGGATTAGGCCGTTCACCAGATACTACCGAGGACCTGGAGATGGAAATCCAGGAACTTCTCGAAGAAGGTGAAGAGCATGGCTTGATCACCCACCAGGAAGGGCAGATGATCAACTCCATTTTTGATTTCAGGGATACTCTTGCCCACGAGATAATGACACCGCGGCCGGAAATGATCTGTACAGATATCCAGACTGAAATCCCTGACGTGTTGAAGCTGATTATCAAGGAAGGATTTACCCGGATCCCTGTTTACTCTGAGTCACCGGATAACATCATCGGCATATTGAATGCCAAGGATCTTCTCGTCTGTGTTGATGTCCCTCAGAACTGCCCGGATATCCGGGAACTTATCAAGCCTCCTTACCTGGTCCCTGAGACCATGCGGATAATTGATCTGCTGCGAGCATTCCAGGCCAAGAAAAACCACATGGCCATTGTGACGGACGAATTCGGTGGTATTCGGGGTTTGATTACCCTGGAAGACGTGCTGGAAGAAATTGTTGGTGAAATTGATGATGAATATGACAAGGAAGAGCCACAATGGCGTGCACTTCCGGATGGCAGCCTCATGATATATGCCAAAGAAGATATTGAAGAGGTGGAGTCTTTTTTTGGTGTTGAACTGCCTGACGGCCCGTATGAGTCAGCAGGAGGGTTCATTATTCATCAACTGGGGCATCTGCCCAAGGCGGGGGAAGCCGTGGAAACGGATTCCCTTGTATTTAAAGTTGTTTCTGCTACGAAACGCCATATCAAATCAGTTAAAATCCATAGAAAATGACAGGGGAAGTTAGAGTGAAAGCTGAGGGGAGAAAGAGCAGTAACCTCCTTCCTGTCTGGCTTGCCCTTGGAACAGGTTTTCTGCTATTCCTGTGTTTTCCGGGGTCTGCCGGGTTTTGGCCTGCTGCCTGGGTTGCCTTGGTGCCTCTGCTGTTGGCCATAAGGAATGTCAGTCCCGGCAGGGCTGCCCGCCTGGGTTTACTTGCAGGAATGATCCATTATGTCTCTCTGCTTTACTGGATTATCATTGTCCTTGGCAGGTACGGCAATCTTCCCTGGTGGATCTCAGTGCCTGCCCTGCTGCTTCTTGCCCTGTACATGAGCTGTTATTTGGCGCTGTTTTGTGCCCTTATGAGCAGGGTATGGAAACAGAAGGAAATATTGCTGGTTTGGATCGGGCCTTTCCTGTGGGTCGGTCTTGATTATATCCGTTCATTTCTCTTTTCAGGTTTTCCTTGGCAGGATCTGGCATATTCCCAATACAAGGCATTGCTCCTGATTCAGATCGCAGATGTGGCAGGGCATTACGGTGTCACTTTTCTTATCGTGCTGGTGAACTGTGTCACAACATTACTTTTTGTTCTTTGGCGTGATAACAGGTCTGTTGCACAATCCTCATTGTCAGTCTTGATGACATTAAGGATTCGGAAGGCGTGGTTCTATGGAGTTCTGCCAACCCTTTGTATTATGCTGGCAGTTATGACCTATAATTTTCTGCGTTATCAGCAGATTTCAGAGGTGATTGAAAGCAGCCAGAAAATGAAAATTGCTTTAGTCCAGGGCAATATTGAACAGGATCAAAAATGGTCTCCTGCCATGCGTTTGGAGACAATTGAGATATATACTGAACTCTCAGAACAGGCCATAGCGCAAGGGGATGAATCACCAACTCTTCTTGTGTGGCCCGAGACAGCACTTCCTTTTTTAATCAGTGATAACCCTTATTTTAATACTTTAAAAAAACAATTGATCACGAAAGAGAAAATCTGGCTGCTGTCCGGTGCCCCTTTTTATGAAAAAATTGAGTCCCAAAAATCGCTAAAGAGAAAGGAAAATTTTTTCTCTTATAACAGCGCGTACCTTTTTACTCCTGAAGGAGAAATTGGCGGAAGGTATGACAAGCAGCACCTTGTGCCTTTTGGCGAATATATCCCGCTCAGCAAATATTTACCTCTTCCTGGTCCCCTTGTTGAAAATATAGGAAATTTCAGTGCTGGCAAATCAGGTAGCCCCCTGTCTTGTCAGAGTGCTGAAATTGGGGTATTAATCTGTTTTGAGAGTATTTTTCCGAAAATTGCCAGAAATTGGACTTCTGTCGGCGCGAATCTGCTTGTCAACATAACCAATGATGCGTGGTTTGGTCGTTCAAGCGCACCGTGGCAGCATTTATCCATGGCAGTATTCAGGGCAGTGGAAAACAGGAGAAGTCTGGCGCGTGCAGCGAATACAGGCGTAAGTACCATTATAGACCCGCTGGGTAGAATGGCTGAGGCCACACCACTTTTTCAGCCCGCTTTTCTGGTGGCTGATGCTCCTTTGTTGCAGAAAAAAACAATTTTCGTTGGTTTTGGTTATTATTTCGGATTGTTGTGTTTACTTCTTTGCATAGCTGGCTTGTTTGTTCTTAAAAAAATTAAACAACGCGAGATGTGATGTAATCCAGCAATGGATGATTATATTGAGTTTTATGGAGGAATTTAACATATGTCTGCTGAATTGAAACAAAAGCTACAGGATTTGAAAGATCGCATTCTTAAGCTACAGGTGCATCTTTGATGTAGATAACAAAAAAGACCAGCTTGCCGAGATAGAAAAGCAGATCAGTGTTCCAGGTTTTTGGGATGATGCTTTAAGGGCAAAAAAAATACAGAAAGAACGGGGCAGAATACAGGAGCCTATAGATTCCTGGAAATCCTGTATTGCAATCTGGGAAGATGCCTCGCTGTTGCTTGAAATGGCGCTTGATGAAGGAGATGCTGAGGCGGAGAAGGAAGTAGCCCAGACTCTTGAATCCCTGGAAAAGCGGGTAGGGATATTTGAGATGGAGTGCATGTTCTCCGAGGAGCATGATGAGAGCAATGCACTTATTACCATCCATGCCGGAGCCGGCGGCACCGAGGCCCAGGATTGGGTAGACATGCTGCTGCGTATGTATCTCAGGTGGGCTGAAGAAAAAGAATTCAAGACAAGTATCCTTGATTATCTCCCCGGAGATGAAGCCGGAGTAAAGGGTGTAACGGTGTTGGTTAAAGGCCTTTACGCCTATGGATATTTGCGCTCAGAGATGGGTATTCATCGTTTGGTCCGGATCTCCCCGTTTGATGCCGGAGGGCGCAGGCACACCTCATTTGCTTCAGTGTTTATTTTCCCGGAGCTTGATGACAGCATCGACATTGATATCAATGAAAAGGATCTGCGCATTGATACATACAGGGCAAGTGGGGCTGGGGGGCAGCATGTCAACAAGACCAGTTCTGCAGTGCGAATTACCCATCTGCCAACCGGTATAGTTGTCCAGTGTCAGAATGAACGGTCCCAGCATCGTAATAAGGATATGGCGTTCAAGATGTTAAGAGCCCGTCTTTACGAAAGGGAGAAAGAGATTCAGGCCAAGGAGCAGGAAGAACTGGGTGGTGTGAAAAAGGAAATAGGATGGGGCAGTCAGATCCGTTCCTATGTTCTGCAGCCCTATAGAATGGTTAAAGACCACCGGACAAAATGTGAGGTCGGTAATGTTGATAGCGTCCTTGATGGTAAGCTGGAGCCTTTTATAAATGCATATCTGCTCTGGAAGAGATAAATAATTTGGGGTTTTTCAGGGAAGATTTCCTTTTAACTCTCTGATTTCGGCTAAGATATATGCGGTTTTGTATTGCATAAAAGTTGCCGCCAAAGATACAAGATGAAGAGTGGAAGCAAGAAAGATGAGGGGGGCTGCGTTAAATGCGGTACCTGTAATACTGTTTGTCCGGTGTATTTGACGACAGGGAATGAAGTACACACCCCCCGTGGTAAACAGCACCTCGGCTCCCGGCTGCACAAGGGTGAAAGATCTGCTCATTATGCAGATATTTTCTCAAAATGTCTGTTGTGTGGTGCATGCCTTGAGGTCTGTCCGCGGTCCCTTGATACCCCTCAGTTAGTGGTGGATGTTCGCTCCGAACCAAGTAAAATCTCCGGCCTTTCTTTTCTCAAGTATGTATCACGCAAGGCCCTGGTCCATCCTCTTCTTTTTTCAAGTTTAAGTAAGGTGGGTACGACTGCCCATAATCTGCTGGGAGGGTTTCTGCCCAAAGAAAGCGGCCTGCGATTGCGGCTGCTTGGTTTTGAAAAAGGAGTATTGCAGCTGCCTGCTGTCAGCTATTTAACCAAAGTGAAAAATGATTTATCTGCAGAAAAAGAGCAGCAAGTCGAAAAACATACGCCTGAAAAACAGGTGCATGAAGTAAATTATTTTACAGGGTGCCTGGCGAATCATCTGCAGCCCGAGATAGCGGAAAGCACACAATTCCTGACATCCAAGACCACAGGCAGCAAAGCCTGTGTGCCTTTGGAGCAGACTTGCTGTGGTATGGCTGCCATGGCAGCCGGCCGGCCAGATGAAACGTTGGATTTGGCAAAGAAAAATATCAGAGTCTTTGAGGAGAACGAACTCCCTATTTTAACCTCCTGTTCTTCCTGTTATTATCAACTGAAAACCTATAATGAGCTCTTTGCAGATGATCCGGAATGGCAGGGAAGGGCCAGGAATTTTACAGAGAGATTACAGGAGTTCTCTACTTTTTTTCTGAGAAAATTTTCTGAAAGCAAGGAATTGATAACCGGTTCCAACAAATCTTCCGGCATGAAGGTTTTTTATCATGATCCCTGCCACCTGCGGTTCAAGCTGCATATCACGGAGGAGCCGCGACAGCTTCTCAGGCTTTTTCAGGGAATAGATCTGCAGGAATTGGAGGGTGGGCCCCAATGTTGTGGCCAGGGCGGGCTTTTTCAGGTGGCCCATCCAGATTTGGCTCTTCAGGTATGGGAAAGGCTCATGGAGGGTTATAGCGCGCTATCAGCAAATACTGTGGTTACTGCATGTTCCGGCTGCCTCCTGCAGTGGCAGCTTGGTCTTGGGACTGGCGAGAGTAATGGCGAGGCGAAGCATCTCGCAGTCTTTATTGCTCAGCTGATGCAATAAAGTTGCAAAAAGACTTGTTCTCATTTTCAGCTGATGCTAAAAGAGAGCCCATGGCTGCAACCTTTGCAGCCTGATGTTTTTGGATAGAATTTTTTATTATATTGCTGGCACTCAATATGGGTCGAACAATTCGGGAAGAGATGGAGGAAAATGAGGAGAAAATCCTTTCTCCTTATGCCTGTTTCAGTAAAAAAAGCAGGGGACGGTTGCGACCTGAACCTGAATGTGATGTAAGGGTGGCCTTTCAGCGGGACAGGGACCGAATTCTTCACTCTAAAGCCTTTCGTCGTTTAAAATATAAAACCCAGGTTTTTCTGGCTCCCACCGGGGATCATTACCGAACCCGGCTGACCCATGTATTTGAAGTTTCCCAGATTGCCAGAACTGTTGCTGTAGCCTTGAAACTGAACGGTCATTTAACCGAGGCCATCGCTTTGGGACATGACCTGGGTCACACTCCATTCGGACATGCTGGTGAAGCTGTTTTAAACGAAGTGCATCCGGGCGGGTTTCACCACTATGAGCAAAGTCTTCGAGTCATAGATATTCTTGAAGATGGGGGCAGGGGGCTGAACCTGAATTTTGAGGTTAGGGACGGGATCAGCATGCACTCCAAGGGCAGGAAGGAGATACTGCCGCAGGATATATCTGAACTGCCCATGACCATGGAAGGCAGGGTGGTGCGGGTGGCTGACATTATCGCCTATGTAAACCATGACATGGATGATGCATTACGTGCCGGTATTATAAAAGAAGGGCAAATGCCGGCTGACATTTATGAAAAATTGGGTAAGACCAACTCGGAAAGGATTGACACCATGGTGAAGGATATTATCTACTCTACCCTCGCAGAAGGAGGGACAAGATTGACTATGAGTCCTGAAATTATGTCGGCCATGTCTGAAATGCGGTCCTTCCTTTATAAGAATGTCTATGAAACCAGCAAGGTCCATGACGATTTCATCAAGGCCATGAAGGTGGTGAAAGAACTGTATCAGCATTTTCTTGAAAAAGGTTTACCCGGAGACGAGGAAGGTTCTGAGCCCAAGCCGGCCGGGGATCACCGTATAGTGTGTGATTTTGTGGCTGGCATGACAGATCGTTATGCCCTGGCCCTTTATCAGAATATATTTTTGCCTAAGCCATGGTCCGTCATGTAACAAGCTGGAAACTTTATTAGTTTAGCTAATAACAGGAAATAAACAGAACACATGAAAAAGAGCGACGAAACAAAAGAATCAAGTCATGATCTACCTAAAGCCTACGAGTTTTCCGCTGTAGAAAAAAAATGGTATGAATACTGGGAGAAGCATAAAAAGTTCCATGCAACAATGGATGATGGCAAGCCGTCATTTTCAATTGTCATCCCACCCCCCAATGTGACTGGAGTTCTGCATGTCGGGCATGCCCTGAATAATACCCTGCAGGATGTCCTGGTCCGTTATAAAAGAATGCAAGGGTATAATGTGCTTTGGCTTCCAGGAACTGACCATGCCGGTATTGCTACCCAGAACGTGGTGGAGAGACAGCTTGCTGCAGAAAATATCAGCCGTCATGACATTGGTCGCAAGAAATTTATCGAACGGGTCTGGCAATGGAAGGAAGAGTCCGGCGGCCAGATAATAAATCAGCTTAAACGATTGGGCTGCTCCTGCGATTGGGACCGGGAACGGTTTACCATGGATGAAGGGTTGTCCCGGGCGGTGCGGGAAGTATTTGCCAGATTGTATCATGAAGGCTTGATATATAAAGGGGATTATATAATCAACTGGTGTCCCCGTTGTCATACGGCATTGGCAGACCTGGAGGTGGAACATGAACCAACGGATGGCAAGCTCTATAATATTCGTTATCCATTTACCACCGGAGACGGCTATCTTGTGGTGGCAACCACCAGGCCTGAAACCATGCTGGGAGATACGGCTGTAGCTGTTCACCCGTCGGACGAGCGCTACAATAACCTGCCTGAAAAAGCAGTTGTCCTGCCATTGGTGAATCGGACCATACCCATTGTTTTTGATGCGCATGTGGAACGGGAGTTCGGTACCGGTGCCTTGAAGGTCACCCCGGCCCATGATTTGAATGATTTTGAAATTTCACGCCGACACGATCTGCCCGCTCTCAAGATTATGGACGAAAGCGGCACCATGAATGAGGCAGCAGGTGATTATGCCGGTTTAGATCGGTTTGCCTGCCGCAAGAAAGTGGTGGAGGACCTTGAGAAATTGGGGCTTCTCGAAAAGGTCGAGGATTACCAGCATGGAGTAGGCCACTGCTACCGCTGTCAAACAGTAGTTGAGCCGACTCTCTCTAAACAATGGTTTGTCTCGGTGAAACCTTTGGCTGAAAAGGCCATAGCTGCCGTGAAGGAAGGCCAGACAAAAATTCATCCCAAAACCTGGGAAAACACCTATTTCGACTGGATGTACAATATCCGTGATTGGTGCATTTCACGCCAGATCTGGTGGGGACACCAGATTCCAGCCTGGACCTGTGAGGATTGCGGTGAGTTGATCGTCAGCAATATCGACCCGGAAGAATGTACAAAGTGTGCGGGGAGTAAACTCGTCCAGGAGACAGATGTGCTGGATACCTGGTTCAGTTCGGCACTATGGCCATTTTCGACCCTCGGTTGGCCCGACAACACAAAGGAATTGTCTGTTTTCTATCCGACCTCAGTTTTGATAACCAGTTTTGATATCCTGTTTTTCTGGGTGGCGCGCATGATGATGATGGGGCTCCACTTCATGGAGGAAATTCCGTTTAAGGATGTTTACCTGCACGCCCTGGTTCGCGATGCCGAGGGCCAGAAGATGAGTAAGTCCAAAGGCAATGTCATGGACCCTCTCCTTGTTATGGATAAATACGGCACCGATGCCCTGCGTTTCACCATGATCGCTTTTGCGGCCCAGGGCCGTGATGTAAGGCTTTCCGAAGACAGGATCGAGGGTTATCGTCACTTTATAAATAAGATATGGAACGCTGCCCGCTTTGCCCTTCTGCATATAAGGGATAGCCATCCTACACCTATAGAAGAAATTGATCCGGAAACTCTCAGCCTGCCTCACCAGTGGATCTTGAGCCGCACAAACCACACCATTGGTGAAGTGCATAAGGCATTGAATGATTACCGGTTTAATGATGCAGCGCATTCTCTTTATCAATTTGTCTGGCATGAATTCTGCGACTGGTACCTGGAATGGCTTAAAGATATTTTATTCGGGGATGATGAATTGGCAAAGACCACAGGGCAAGGCATTCTTTTTGCCCTCCTTGAGATTATTTTGAAGCTGCTGCATCCTATAACGCCCTTTGTTACTGAAGAGATATGGTCTGTTCTGCCGGGCAATAGATCAAGCATCATGACAGAACCGTTTCCTGAGCAAGTAGATAGTTGGAACAATCCTGAGGCAGATGCGTCAGCCGAACTTCTTATGGGAGTCGTGACCGGCTTTCGGAATATCAGAAGCGAGACGGGAATCCATCCTTCTGCAAGAATTGACGGGTTTATCATTTGTCCGGTCAAGCATAAGGCGGAAGTACTGAAAAACAACAGCAAGGCAGTCAGGGAAAGAGCCAGGGTCGGGGAATTACATATCCTTCAGGAAGGGAAACAACCCCAGGGGGCTGCCTCCTACATATTTAATGAAATAGAGATTTTTGTCCCCCTGGCTGGGTTGGTGGATGTTGACCAGGAACTGGCTAAACTGGAAAAGGAGATGGACAAGGTTTCCCTGCAACTCAAGAAGGTTGAGGGAAAGCTCGGCAACAGCAAATTTCTTGATAATGCACCTGAAGAGGTTGTAGCCGGCGAGAAGGAAAAACAGGAGACAATGAGTGCCAAGCTTGCGAAAATTAATGAGAGTATGGGGCGCCTGAAACACCTCAACGATTAGCGATAAAGAAAAAAACATGGATGTAAATATATTAAAAAAAATCATAGAGAAGTTTCTGTGTGAAGATATCGGCAGCGGCGACCTGACCAGTGAGGCAACTATTACTCAGGAGCAGAGCGGAACCGCAGAGTTTGTGGCAAAGGGATCTTTTGTGGTCTGTGGTGTTGAAACCGTTGCTTCTCTTGTTTTCACTATCCAAAATCCGGCAATTGTGATCACTCAGGCAAGCAGGGATAAAACCCTGGCTTCCCCCGGAGACTTACTTTTGACAGCAAAGGGGCCAGTGCAGGATCTTTTAAAAGCGGAAAGAGTGGCATTAAATCTTGCCCAGCGCCTTTGCGGCATTGCCACCTTAACCGCTCAATTTGTAGAGAATGTAAAGCCCCTGCCGGTTCGGATTCTTGATACCAGGAAAACGACCCCGGGCTTGCGTATGCTTGAAAAATACGCAGTCAGGGTGGGAGGTGGCTACAATCATCGTTTTAACCTGGCTGACGGGGTTCTCATCAAGGACAACCATATACAGGCGTGCGGTTCCATCAAGGATGCAGTTGACAGAATGCGGGAAAAGGTCCCTCACACCATGAAAATTGAGGTTGAGGCCTCCAGTATGGAGGAGGTCAGGGAATGCCTTAACAGTTCCGTTGATATAATCATGCTGGATAATATGTCGACTGATCAGATGCGTGAGGCTGTAAAGCTGGCAGGCGGGCGGGCTCTTCTGGAGGCTTCGGGTGGTATGAGTCTTGATAATGTCAGGGCAGTGGCGGAGACAGGTGTTGATTATATTTCCGCCGGAGCGCTTACCCATTCAGCCCCCGCCTGTGATATCAGCATGCGGTTAAAGAGTCCGTAATGGTTTCTTGTATGGATAGGTAAGGCACAATAAAAAAGGGGGTAGCTGTTTAAGCTAACCCCTTTGAGTTATAAATGGAGGCGGCGACCGGATTTGAACCGGTGAATAACGGTTTTGCAGACCGCTGCCTTAGCCACTTGGCTACGCCGCCTTTTTTGAGACCATAGCATGATTTCACGAATCGGTCATCTTAAACACAGAA
>Ga0255044_10000046_pt1 | contig 20428 bp, 30 predicted proteins | sample BC1_12_21_MG_FD_183651 | JGI IMG/M metagenome (GOLD analysis project Ga0255044, IMG submission 183651) | Seawater microbial communities from Strait of Georgia, British Columbia, Canada - BC1_12_21 | ecosystem: Environmental > Aquatic > Marine > Strait | place: Canada: British Columbia... | reverse complement strand
AATGGATAGTGCATTTTTAACACCTAGAGCAACCCTTAATCATTACCGGAATGGGTTTGTTGGTGGCTTTTGCGACGAAGAGGATACCATGCTTCTGCTTGGAGAACTTCCTATGCCTATTTTTGGAGCTGCCGCATACAATCTATTCGGATCGGGGGAGGGGGAGCTTAGTCTACCATTCAAGTGCGTAGAAGAGTTTGACGATGGGTTTGGTCCCAGTGAAAGACAAACTACTGGCGACTGCGTTTCTCACTCTACCAGAAATGCTATAGACATTACTAGAGCTGTTGAGATTCTCGAAAAAGAAGAAAGAGAGGCTTGGCTTGCTAGAGGTGCCACAGAGGGAATTTATCAGTACAGAGGGCACAAGGGGCAGGGAATGAGCTGCTCTGGTGCGGCAAGGTATGTCAACGATGCCGGTGGAGTTCTAATCAGAAAAGATTACGGAGATATAGATTTATCTGTTTACGACTCTAGTGTCGGTGCTAGGCATAAAATTCCTAACAGTGTTTACAAAACGGAAGCACAAAAGCACCAAGTAACAACAATATCAAACGTGAGAACTGTAGAGGAAGCTAGAGATGCTTTGGCTAATGGTTATGCTCTTTCTGTATGTTCTGGGTACGGCTTTTCTTCTAGAAGGGATAGTAACGGTATCGCTAAACGATCTAAGGGTTGGAATCATGCTATGGCTTGGATTGCCTGCGATGATACTCATGAGGTATTTAAAGAAACTTTATTTCTAGTACAAAATAGCTGGGGAAAGTGGAACAGTGGACCAAAACGCCACGGCCAACCGGACGGTAGTTTTTGGATTAGAGAAAAAGATGCTCGCGGTATGCTTGCTGGTGGCGGGTCTTGGGTCTTTAGTAAGTTTGACGGGTTCCCAGCAAGAGACATTAAATACACTATCAATAGGGTTTTCTAATGAGCGTAAAACAAAGAGCCGTAATAGGCGTAGTTGCCGTACTTTCATTTGTTTATTTTACAAATTCTGACAAATTCTCAAGTTCAGGGTTGACAAATGACGAAATACAAAGTATAATAGAGGGAACGACAGAGAGTTTTTTAGAGGCCGAAAGGGAAGTTTTAAAAGTTGAGCCAGAACCCGATCCAAAACCGATTGTTCCATCGGGGCCAGATCCAGATGTTAAAAAGTGCATCTGTAAGGGGACTGGTAAAATAGTTCAAGGAGATGGTCATGTTTCCCCCTGCCCGTATCACAGCGGTCAGGAACCAGAATCAGTATCTCCTGCACCTGTTAAAAAACAAAAGACAATTAAGAGTAGAAGAGGTTTTTTTGGTGGTCGCCTCTTCGGAAAAACTTGACCGACTACCGGTTGTTAACAATAGTTAATTGTTAAGGAGATTTTTTATGAGTAAGTGGAAATCGTTGCTAACCTCAAGACGTTTTTGGGTTAGTGCAGTAGGTTTGGTAAGCGTTATAGCTGCCGATGTTTTAGGCATTGAGCTGAACCAAGAACAGATGCTCGGAATTGTGACAATCGTTGTCGCTTGGGTAATCGGTGATACCGTTAGAGAAACAAAGTAATTAAGAAGGTTTTAGGATGGAATTTCTAAGTGACGTAAGTGTTATTCAGTGGATTTTTCTAGGTCTTGGGGCAGTCCTTGTCTTTCCTCTTTTGTGGGAAAACGTTAAGGACAAAATACCTTCGTGGGACGATGTAAAACCAAAACCAAAACCCAACGATCCTGTTGTGGATGTAACAAGTCCTCCAAATCTAACACAAATTGTTAGACAGTGGGAGCGACTAATGGAGAGTTGTGAAGAAAGAAAACTGTGGGACGCTTGCAAAAAATTGGATGAGGTTTTTCCTTTACTAATCGCAGCAAGAGAAAATGAGGTAGAAATTGATGACGAATAATATTAGAGCTATGCTTGGAGTTTGTCTAATTTTGGTGGGGTTCTTTTGGGATTCTATTCAGAACAATATCCCAAACATCCCCCTGCCCACAGTTCCAGCCTTAGATATTCCTAAACCCGACACTGCTACTTTGGAAAATGTTTCAAGTATTGCCAGTCTTGTAACCGATAAGGATGATAGGTTACAACTGGCGATATTTAATATGGTTTTTTCCGAAAGGGTAGAAGACTGGGATTGTGAGGGTCAACAGGTAAACGACATATACGTACTGGCTGCTGAAAGCGAGTTTGGAACCAGCTTGGCGGGTAAGTATGACGGTTATGCAGACGGCATTGAGGGACTTTTTAAAGAGTCAATAGGTGTAAAAAATGCTGTTGTTTCTCAAGAGCAAAAGAAAAGCCTTTCAAACGATTTTAGTGGACTAGCATACGCATTAGCTAATTAGGAAAAATATGAATATTGTTGACGTAGTGATTTCAAAAGTAAAGGCTCAGGCAGATGGGCGGCTCTTTGAAATAAACAGCATACTTGCAGACCCAACGAAGAAGAACGCTGTAGAAGATTTGGTGAAAGCTATTAATGTTTACGGTTGCCACTGTGAATTTCTAAAAAACGCAGAAAGGCTAAAGACTCAGATGGAGCAGGTAGCTGATGAAAACAAAGATAACCCTGATAATTCTTGAAATACCAAGTAACTTTGCTGGGATTATACCTTCGGTTAGTGTCATTATTGGTGCTGATGGCAAATTTCCTCAAAGTTTTATTTCGGCTTGCAGTGTAGAAAAATCCTTAGAGAAGCTTTGTTCAGAGGTGTGCAATGTTCATTGCGACTTTCTGACGCCAAAACTAATGGCTCTGACGAAGGATGGACCATCAACTGTAGAAGCTATTTATTGCTCGTCCGTTCCAAAGGATATTATATCCGCTAGAGCTGACTATTCGACTCAACCATTAGAAAATATTTTTTTAGAGGATAAATATGGATACTGCGTCAGGCAAATCCCAAGACTTACAGGAGGATAGCGATTACTCACTTAGTGTGTCAAATCTGACATTTTGGGTTGACAAAGGGGGTTCGATACAGTATAATATGGACTGGGAAGAAGGCGAAAATGGAATTTACGCTCTTTCACAAATATTCTACGAAATCATACACAATGATTTCACAGTGTCGATTTTAACAAAAATGAAAGAACAATGCGTATTAAATGGTACGGAGCTAGAATTTGAATCTTTTCTTAAACTTGTTAATTATCACTTACCGAATAGCGATTTAAGTTCAGAAGTAAAAGACTTTAGAAAGAAGCCCCTGATATCTCCCGACAAATCTGCCTACACTATATGAGGTAACGTTATGCCAAAAGCTAAAAGTATAATTTGGAGAAGTTGGAACGCTCAGTCGGACCAGTTTCTAATGTCAATAGCAGCAGATGCTAATATGATGGAGGAAATGCTAGGAGCGATGGAAGAAGAAGGGTATCAAGAAGTAACCCCTTTAACATATAGACATACTATAGCTATTCAAACTCCTGTTGGAATATTTAGTACGGAGTCTATGTTTAAACCTTCTGACAGATGGGACTGCTGGATAGGGACTTCAAACTTTGACATAACGGCAGAAATAAAGGATGATATATCGGATACAGACGGAATTGCCTGTTTGAAGATTATGGATCGTTACACATTTTTTATTGGGGTTCCCTATTTACAATTTGACTTTCAGGAAGTTAGGCAGGAGATAGAGAACAAACTTTGCGTTTACACAGAAAAAGAGGTGATGACAGATGAGGTCAGGGCAACCGTTGACCTAGTAAAGAAACAGTTAGAGAACCAAAAATACTGGTCGATACTGGTCAGCATTAATGGAAATTTGGATTACGTTGTATCGGATGAGCTAGATCAGCAATATATGGAACGGCTGAACAAACTCGTAGAACTTAAACAGTCGCGTGGCGGCATAATTTTGAGAGGAAAACATGGATAATATTGAGATTAGTGAGCAGTTTACATCTAAGTGGAACGATTCTAATGTTTCTAACATTATGAACAAAGTCGCAAATAGATACCGTAGAAACATTGACTTGGATGAAATTGAGTCCATCAAGATGAACACCTTGTGGAAATGTATTGAAAAGCACGACGAAACCAAATCTAAGTTTACATCTTTTCTTTACAGTCAGCTTTCTTATGCTTTAAAAAACAAGGTTAAGAAAAAGAAACTGGAGTACAACTGTTCCGACATTGAAAAGGGAGACTACAAAGCTGAAATCTATCAAGAGTACACAGATATAACGTCAGGTCTTCCAGCAGAAGTAAGGGAGATACTGAGTCAAAGATTTTATCAAAATTTGACAATGAAAGAAATTGGCAAAATCAACGGGTATAGCAGAGAAACTGCAAGGCGTAGATTAAAAAATGCCATAAATATTTGCAAAGATGAGTGCGGAGTTTAATAAATTGCGTATAGTTACCTAGGAACCGGACAGCTATTAATGGATAATTTGGAAAATTAACTTTTTTACTCTTAGGAGATTCCTATGGCTGTTCCCGGTGCTTCGGCAAACTATTTGAAAAACACCACTGGTGGGGCTTTTGCCGCACAAGAACAAGGTGGTACTCTACTTGGAAACGGAATTACTGGTTCCGTTATTACAAAAGCTTTTTTACTTAAAGACGCTGTAGATGACGTTGTAAAGTCCTACGGTGTTGTTGAAAGAGCTTATCCCGTCGCTCCAACAGGCGGTATGTACGGTACTCAGAAAATTCTTTCTGGTGGAACGTTCGCTTATCACGAAGCTGGTCAGTACGTTATTCGTACAATCAGCACAACGATTTCTGGTGTTGCAACAGATGCAGTTCTTATTCCTAGTAATCCATCTGATCGTTCGACTGTCGCAAGATTTAAGCACGACTTTGGCGTTCGCTTGCTTGCAAAATGGAGAGCGAATGAGTTCTCCTTCACTGGCGTTCTTGATGATGGCACTAAGATTCCTTCTCGTCTTAACTGGCTCAACTCCGCTGGCACTGCCGCAGAGGTTCCAGCGACTTTGACTAACGTTGACATGCTTGATCCTACAACTGGAGCTACTTCGGCTAACAGCGATGCTGCTGCTAACCCAACTAGAGCAGTTCCGGGTTCACTTGTTATGAAGGTCGATTTCGTAGATCTTAACTTCGCTACAAGCGGAGACTTCTACGATTACAAACCTATTACTGGTATGTAGTTCATATTGGTTGTTTAGGCGTAGGACTCGTTCGGTGTGAGCGAGTCCTACTTTTCATAACCTCATCGTTGACAGAGAGTAAAGCAATGAACGAAACTTGGACACTAATCCGTAACGTAACGGAAGTAGTCGGAATGTTTGCTGTTCCTGTTTTTTCTTGGGTTATTTATACTCTTATTCAACAAGGAAAGCAATTGATCGTGCTAGAACAAAGAGTAAATGAATCCATGATGACCAGACTTGGTAGCGTTGAATCTAAGGTTGAAACACTAGAGGAAAAAATTGATGAAGTTAATAGAAACATCAACGAAACCAAAATTTTAATCAACAATTCAGAGAATACCAGTAAAAATCTGAGTCAGCAGGTAGGTGACAAATTTGCAGACCTTTTCGAGAGAATCGACAGGCTGTAAAAAAACAAAGTTTTATCAATTTTGGACTTGACTTTTGTCCCAAAATAGTGTATAATGATAGGCAGGCATATCGTAAACACTAGGGAAGAATATGAAAGTAACCAAAAGAGATAAAACATTAGAAGACTTCTCGGTGGAGAAGATTCACAAAGTCGTACAATGGGCAACGAAAGGGATCAATGGAGTATCCTTTTCCGATATTGAAATGAACGCAAATTTGTCATTGTACGACAAGATAGAAACAGAAGATATTCACAACGTATTGATTAAATCGGCAAACGATCTTATATCTAAAGAAACCCCAAACTACCAATATGTTGCAGCTAGGCTGTTGAACATGCAATTAAGAAAACAAGTTTGGCAGGTAAAAGACTCTCCAGACTTTCTTAACTATGTCAGAAAAAATGTAGATCAAGGTATCTACGATCCACAGATGGAACAAAGGTGGACAGAAGAAGAGATTGATTCTCTTGGTAAGTACGTCAACCACTCCCGCGATGACAATTTTACATACGCTGGCTTGCAGCAAATGATTGACAAATATTTAGTCAAAAATAGAAGTACAGGACAAATTTACGAGACTCCACAATTTGCCTATATGTGTATTGCTATGTGTTTGTTTGATTCTGTTGCAGAGGTAAAAAGAGCCTATGATTGTTATTCATCATTTAAGATTAATCTTCCCACCCCTATTATGGCGGGCGTTCGCACTAATATACGTCAGTTTTCTAGTTGTGTTCTGGTTGATGTTGATGATAATCTGGATGCTATTTTTAGCAGTGTCCACGCTGTTGGTAAGTACACAGCAAGACGGGCAGGTATCGGACTAAACATCGGAAGGATGCGACCAATCAACTCACCCATCAGGGGCGGCGAGGTCATCCACACAGGGCTAATTCCCTACTTAAAGAACTTTGAGTCAGCAGTGAAGTCAACGTCTCAGAACGGGCTACGTGGAGGCTCTGCTACGGTCCATGTACCTTTTTGGCATTACGAGATTGAGGACATTCTTGTACTAAAGAACAATGCCGGAACTGACGATAACAGAGTAAGAAAGCTAGACTACAGCGTTCAGTTCTGCAAGTTGTTCTACGACCGACTTATTGCAAACGAAGACATTACATTATTTAGCCCCCATGAAGCAAAGGGCTTGTACGAAGTGTTTGGAGATAACGAAAAGTTTGAAGAACTTTACATAAAGTACGAAGGGAAAAGATCCCTAAAGTTTAAAAGAAAGGTTCCGGCCCGCCAGCTTGCTCAAATCTATGCTCGCGAGAGGTTGGAGACTGGTCGTATTTACAGCATGAATATTGACTCAGCCAATGCACACGGATCGTGGAGCATCCCCTGCCACATGTCAAACCTTTGTCAAGAAATTATCCAACCCACAGTTCCAATCAAATCTATTGATGACAAAGATGGAGAGATTGGAATTTGTATCTTGTCAGCACTAAATCTTCTAGAACTTTCTAGCGAGAAGGATATTGAAGAAGCATGTCGAATGGCGGTAAGAACGCTAGAGGCTGTTATTGACTATCAAGATTATCCTGTAGCTGCTGGTGAGAACTTTACCAAGGACCGTAGATCGTTAGGAATTGGAATTACTAACCTTGCAGGATTCCTAGCAAAGAACAAATTAAAGTACGGTAAGGAAGCGTTGGAGCTAGTGCATGAGACTATGGAGCAGATTCAATGGAACCTACTTAACGCCAGTTGTGAGTTAGCAGAAGAGATTGGTCCCTGTGCGAAGTTTAGCGATACTAAGTATTCAGACGGACTGCTGCCTATTGACTGGTATAAGAAACAAGTTGACGAACTAATTAAACCAAATTACAACATGGACTGGGAAGGTTTGCGTGAAAGGATCAAAAAGTACGGTTTGCGTCATTCTACTCTCAGTGCTATTATGCCATGCGAGTCTAGCAGTGTTATACAAAATAGCACTAACGGAATTGAGCCAGTTCGTTCACTACTAATATCCAAAAAGGCAAAGAACGGCGTGTTGAAACAGTTAGTTCCTAACTACCACATGCGTAGGAAGCATTACACTATGGCGTGGGAAATGGACAACAATCGTGACCTTATGGACGTTGCGGCTGTAATTCAAAAATTCGTAGACATGAGCATGAGTACAAATCTTTACTACAATTATTCTCATTACGAAGATGGAAATATTCCCCTTAGTGCGTTAATCAAAGATCAAATTTACGGATATAAGTACGGACTAAAGAATTTTTACTACTGTAATACACCTGACGGCGATGGCGATACAGAAAAAGAAATGAACTGCGACTCTGGAGCGTGTGCAATATGAAAACGATTTTTAATACAAAGAACATAGACCCTATGACCCAACCTCTTTTCCTTGGTAAAGACCTCGGTGTTCAGCGGTACGACCAAATCAAGTATCCTGTGTTCAAGGATCTTGACAGCAAGCAGATGATGAATTTTTGGCGACCAGAGGAAATCGAGCTAAAGAAAGACCGTTCTGACTTTAAAGAATTGTCTGAAAATGAGAAGTTTATTTTTACTTCAAACCTAAAATACCAGACAATGCTTGATAGTGTTATCTGTAGAGGTGTACCCACTCTTCTAGAATTTGTCACCAATTCCGAACTAGAAGCCTGCTTGATGACTTGGCAATTCTTTGAGAAGATCCACTCTCAAAGTTACAGCTATGTAATTCAAAACGTGTACGCAGACAGCTCAGAGGTGTTTGACGGAATTTATGAAGACAAAGAGATAATGAAGCGGGCGAAGTCAGCTATTCAGGACTACAACAACCTGATGGGAATGGCCTGCTCAACATCATCTAAATCCGATTTAAAAAAACAGATCTATATGTCTGTCATTAGTATCAATATTCTTGAAGCTGTACGGTTTTACGTTAGTTTTGTTTGCAGTTTTGCTTTTGCAGAAAACAAGAAAATGGTTGGCAATGCCGATATTATAAAACTTATTAAACGTGACGAGGCTTTACATCTAGCGAATACTCAAGCGATACTGAAAATTCTTCACAAAGAAGAAAGCGAAGGGTTTACCAAGGTTGCCGCAGAGTGTCAAGAGGCGGCATGTCAGATGTTTGAAAATGCAGCTAGAGAAGAAAAAGACTGGGCAACCTACTTATTTCAAAATGGTTCCATCTTAGGGTTAAATGAGCAGGTTTTACATCAGTACATTGATTGGTTGTGTATGTCACGCAGAAAAACGATTGGACTTCCCTATGATAATGTAGGAAAGAATCCTATTGCTGGATGGACTAGCCACTGGATGAGTAGTGAGAGCGTACAGGTCGCTCCACAAGAGCATGAGATTACTAGCTACAAGATTGGTGCTAGTAAAAACGATTTGGATGACATGGACCTAGGGGATTTATTGTGAGTAAAGATGAAAGATTTGGTGGCATTGTAGACAGTTTTGTTGATAATATATTGAGCAAGTACGGTATCACAGACGACATGCTCAAAGGCGTATCAAAAGTAGTAAAAGCTGTTACTGATAGCACATCTGTTCAAGAGGTTGGTGACGAGGTTTTTGTGACAATTAACTTGGAAAAAATTCACTTTAAATTTAAGAAGGAAAAATAATGGGATGTTGTAAAGGTCTTCCTGAGTGTCAGGATCATGTAGTTAGAATGGAAATGCTTAAAGAGAGTCATAACTCCATTAAAAAAAACGTAGGAACCAAAACCCTAATCGAAAAGATTACGAAATGGCACCACGCACGAAACCTAATCGAAGGCTCTACGGACAAAGATCAGTTTGCCAAACTTATTCAAGAGGCGGGAGAGCTGTCCGATAGTATCTGCAAAGGAAAATCTGTTTCGGATGATATTGGGGACATGATGGTTGTTCTAATCAATATTGCAGAAAGGAACGGACTGTCGCTCGGATGTTGCTTAGAAACTGCTTGGGGAGATATTAAGGATCGAAAAGGACGCATGGTTGATGGTGTTTTTGTAAAAGAGGGCGATTGAAATGCGTATTACTAGATAGGAGATAATTATTAATGGCATACACGGAACCCTTTAACGACAGAATAGGCTATTTTTCTCAAGCCGTTTTTTACAAAACGGCCATAGGAGATGGTGAACCTCTGACAACGACAATCGCTGACCACCTTTTTTTGAACGGTGTTCAGAGCATAAATGTAGACAGGCAAATTTCTCAAGAAAAAGTTCCTGAGTTTGGTCAGATGACTCAGGATAAATTAAAATACGGTAAGACAAAATACCAAATTGAAATCACTAGAGTTCTAGGATCTTTGAAAGACAACTTTGAGTACGGTGCCGGACCAAGTTCTGGTGGCGAAGGTCCGGTGGTGGGCGAATATGGGTTGGGAAATGGGGATTTTTTCTACAACACAACCGATCAAACCACTTACGAAACGGCTCACGTTACAAATGTTGATTGGGGAATTGGCGTTGGGAACGGTAAGCTAAGGTATTACGACATAACTCATGTATATGGTAAAGACGGTGTTGAAGATATTAATTCTGTATTCCCGCCCGATCCAGCTAGTACAACAGGCGAGTGTAGAACAATAACCTACAGAAACGCTATACTAAATTCTTTAAGTTACTCAATAGGAGTAACGGGATCTATTACGGAAACAATATCTCTTACTTCTGAATACTACGAGCAAGACCTAGTTACAGACCCGTTACTTTTCGAGGACTTGGACCCAGATTTAAGTCTTGATGCGGTTCCTCTCCCCAGAACTGCCAGAACCTTATCCCGTAAAGACCTTATACTGAATCCAGATATTGTCCCTCACGATCCAGCAAGTTCGGGACTCGAACTATCTTGGTTACCGTTAGAGGTTCAGGAGTTGTTTTATCTTGGTAATGAGGAGTCTGGTATTCCAATTCTAGGAATCACTTCTATTAATATTAACATAGAATTTAGCTACAACGAACTTTCAAGTTATGGGCAGTGGTCTGGAAGCGATGTTTATTCGGATTTAGATGCTCAGACAGCGGAAAATCCTGACGAGGGCGGTGAAACAAGAATAAACGATTTCAAAATTCTTCAATTTCCCGTTGCAGTAAGTTGCACATTCGAGGGGGTTGTTAGGGATCATTTTATCAACTCCAATATGCAAGTGTTGCCAAAAACAATCGGTCCCAATACATATCCATCGGCCATTCAGCCGCCGATAGACAAGTTTGACCACCTCGTTACCGACACTCATTTTAGTTCCTACGGAATAGCCAATACGGGCAGCGACCTCTATGCTTATTATGCCAAACAGTTTCAGGGAAATAACAAGGCAGACAGAGAGATTAGAATTTTAGCAAAAGACCCTGTGATTGATACCCCAACCTATTGGCAATGGAATTTAGGTTTAAAGAATTTTTTAACAGATTTTTCAGTTAGTGATGGAGATGCAGGAGGCGGAAATGTAACAGCCTCACTATCTTACCGAAACGATTCTAGCGAAATATTTTTAGTAAAAGATTCTACAATTCATGAGTTTTTACCCGCTGACACCTACTAAGGCACTATCATGGCTAAAAGAAGAAGAGATAACAACAAGAAGAAGCAGCCGATTAGACCCGCCCGAAAAAAACTTAAACCCAAAACCGACAATCAGTATGATTATATATCGCTAATGTCGGAAAACGACCTTACCTTTTGTTGCGGTCCCGCAGGTTCCGGTAAAACGGCAGTAGCGGTAGGAATGGCTTGTGAGTATATACTGGAAGAAAGAGTTGAAAAAATAATAATAACTAGGCCAGTAATAGAGTCTGGTAGAGGCTTGGGTTTCTTGCCGGGTGGAATGAACGAAAAGGTACATCCTTACATGGTTCCAATTATTGAGGAAATGAAACTTTACTTAGGAATGGAAACCTATAATTCTATGCGAGCCACAAACAGAATAGAGGTATGCCCTTTGGAATACATGCGTGGAAGAAACTTCCACAACACTTTTATGATTTTGGACGAGGCACAAAATGCAACATTTGAGCAAATAAAAATGTTCATGACTAGAATTGGAATCGGTTCCAAGGCTGTTGTGAATGGGGATCTAGACCAAACTGACCTAAGAGGTGCTTATGACTTATCCGGTGGTCTAAGCAATTGTATGGACCGGCTGGATGACCTACACGGCGTCGGCATCTGCTATCTAACAAATGCAGACATTGTGCGTAACAGGATCATCTCTAGCATCTTAAATAGATTAAAGTAGTCAAAGGGTGTGTTTTAGGGGGTGCTTGCATCTATAATACAGTGCCCCCTATTTTTACTAAACAGGAATGAGGAACTAGATGCCAACATACGACTTTGAGTGCGAACCTTGTTCGTATCACATAGAAATGATTCAGAGACACGACGCTCCACAAACTCATAAGTGTCCTATCTGCGAGCAGCAAACTCTAAACAAGATTTTCATCAATGCTCCAAACATAATTGTTAGAGGTGAGCCAACCTCGATAGCACAGCAAGCAGAAAGAAACACAGCAAAAATGGGCAATTATGAGCTAGAGGCGAAACGATTTAACGACAAGGTAGACTCAAAACTTAACGATAAGCAACGCTCTGCAAGAGAGCGAAATCGTGCAATTGTTTCCATGACCCCTGAGCAGCAAACTCACTGGGTTAAAACAGGGGAGCGGCCAGCAACATGAAGGAAACAGCCTTTTCAAAAATGATGCGGAAAAGAGTTGAGAAAGAGCCTCAACCCGCAAAGAGCAGACCTCACGCCGCCATAATAACATTAAAAATAGAAGTCAGAGAGATAGATATTAACGGAATTATTGGAGAATCTGTTGTTGGCAATGGCAGACTGTCTAAATTTGGAATAAGAGACAAAGCCAGAATAATGATAAAAGCGGCATCGGAAGCTGAATGTATCGTAAAAGTAAAAAAACTATTGGAGAACCTTCATGAATAAACATCAAGAAAACGAATTTGATAACATGGGGATACCTAAACCAACAGAAACTCTTGTTGAATGGTTTGGAAAATCCTCCAACAAAGTAGAAGATGAAAGAAGAGCGTTTGCAAAAAGTGTTTCATGTACCTATGATTATGAACTAACGTCAAATCAGTTCTTTGTTAGAATCTCTGGTGGAGAACTTATCGACCCTTACTATACCAATGCCGACATAGGAAAAGCTAGACTTGCAACCTTTTCTTTTAGAAAGGTCGATGCTACTACTTTTAACGCTTTTATGAAGTATCTAAAAAGCAAAAAACGAACCGATTACACTTTCGCTAGAAGATTACTAATGGAGAAAAAATAATGAAAAAAGGCCCACTCTCAAAAAAAGAAAAGTCCTATATCGTGGAAAATTACCACAACACGACCGCGACTATCATGGCAGATAAGCTAGGTAGATCTGTCCATATGGTTGATAAATTTATTGCAAAGCAAGACTTCCAACAAACCACTAGCCCGGAAAAGCCGGAGGAGCCAGTTCAAGAGAGCAAACCTGATAATCCTCTATACGCTAGAAACGTTGCTGAAAACGGAGTGGTTCGCTCTACAATAGGAACGCAGGCAGCTTCTATGGCCGCTGATGAATCAAGAGCAAAAAGAAAATCACCAGATGTTAGTCCACGATACTCGCAGCATATTCACCAAATTAAACCAAAAAACTAAACAATGAAACACAGTGATTCCATTTTCTTAAACGACGGAATATGCACTTCTTTTGACCCGTTTGTCAGGCATCAGTTGTCCAATCTTCTTATTATGGGCTGGACAGCGTTGATGACTGATGGGACCATTATTTACTCCGACTATGAAAGACCGGGATATGAAAGGTTTTGGAAAAGGTTTGAAAAGCATTGCAATAAAACCTGCACAGTTCCAAAGAGCATTAAATTGCATATGTTTGGCTGCCCAAGCGTAGAATTTTTTAATGAACCTAACGGTCTAGATGGTTTTTCTGTGGTCAGAGGGGTAGCCAGAGAACAGTCAATGAATGGCGACTTTAAAGACTATCAAAGTCTAACAGTCTCGCTTCTTGGTAAAAATTGTGACCACATAGATGTCAGAAAGTTTGTTTGGCCTCTTAATGAGTTTGAAGAATTGAGTGGCAAGAGAGTGTTAACAAAAGCAAACATCCAACAATTGATTTTTAAAAATGAGTCAGAAAAACGACAAAAGGTTCAAGAGTATATCGACGGGTGAACCATGCACTGCCGCCCAGTACCTATCAGAAATGGTTTGTATTAGAAAGGCCGAGCGAGAAAATAAAGGAAGTCTTGCATACAAGTTTTGGAACAAGGGAGACTCTTACAAAATTCAGATAAGAGTAGCCAATAAGTTGATCAAAAAATATGGAGAAAAACCTATATTCCATTATCTAAACAGCCCTAGTGGTAAAAACATTTATTCGCTAGGGTTTTTACATAAAAGCAAAAAGTTTGTACTAACCTTAGACTTTGTTGAAGAAGGCATAAAGAAAGCCAAAAAGATAACAGACGCTCTAGAGCTACAAGAGAAAAGAGTCGTAGAGCTGCCCAAGGGCGAATACAAATCTAAGAAGAAAAAGAAAAGCAATAGCCTACTATCAAAAATAAGGAAAGCAGATGGCAACAAGTGAATACAGCAATAAGTTTCAGAGTGATCAAAAATCCACCAAGCCGAAGTATTTAAAAAGCATTTTGAAGGACAACGGAGATATTATTAAAAGCGGAATTGATGTCCTGCAAGAGAAGAAAAACCTAGGAATGATCTCGATTAGTCCCGCTATTGACCTAGCTCTGGGTGGTGGTGTTCGCGAAGGGTGCTGGCTAACGCTTACAGGAGATCCTAAGAGTGGTAAAACAACTACGGCAATGCAGATTGCAGCTAATTGTCAAGCGGAAGGTCGTCCTATTATCTATCTGGACGCAGAGGGCAGACTGAAAGACATGAACTTTCAAGTAGAAGGGTTTGACACTTCTAAAATCCATGTGATCGCACCAGTGGACAAACCTCTGTCGGCAGAAGTTTTCTTAGAGGCTGCCTACAAAATGATGAGCCATCCTGATTATACTGGAGCCGTACTAATTATCGACTCGGTTTCTTCTCTGCTTCCTCAAAAAGAAATAGAAGGAGACTTTAGTCCGGGACGTGCAGGTCTACCTAAGATTTTATCAATATTCACTAAAAAGATTGGGCAACTTCTCCCCAAACAGAGAGGGTTGGTAATAGCCATCACTCACTATATTGCTAACACTGGTGGGTTTGGTAAAGCTAAAATGTCTGACGGCGGTAATAAAATTCAGTATCAGGCAGACACAAGAATGGAAATAGCCGGTAGCGGAATGGACCGTCCAGCAATCAAGGGTTGGGTTGACGAGAATGGTACAAGAATCGGCCAGATCGTAAACTGGAAGATAGTTTGCTCATCCTGCGGACCTCCGGGCGGTCAGGTTCAGAGTTATATAAGATACGGAAAAGGAATTGACAAGGTTCAGGAAAACATCCAAATCGCAATGGATCTTGGTCTTGTTTCTAAGAGTGGAGCATGGTGTACTTGTGATTTTGTTACTTTTGGGTCCGACGGCTGCTCGAAAGAGTTTAAAAAAATCTTAAAAAATGCAAGACCTGACATTGATGTTGATAATGAAGAAGAACTACTGTCAACCAAGGGTTTCAAGTTCCAAGGACAGATAAAGCTATATAATTTTATGGCAGAAAACCCCGATTTTATGAACCTCTTAAACAAAATGACCGCACAAGGATTAGAATGAAAGTTGTAGGTCTTGACGGAAAAGATTACAACTGGAAACCGAAGGGCGGTAAAGGAAAGAGGTCAAAGCTGCACAAGCGGGCAGTGGGCATTATTAAAGAACTGTTTCCATTCGACGTAATCTTGGAAGAGGTTTCTCTGCCCGGATCTTCGACGAATAAAAACAACAAACTTAGATGTGACATATTTGTGCCAAACAGGGAAATGTTTGTAGAAGTTCATGGAGAGCAGCATTTTAAATATGTTAACTTCTATCATAAAACTAAAATGGATTTTTACCGTGCCCAAGGAAGAGACAGAACCAAAAGGGAATGGTTCCAACTTAACGACCTTGCGTTAATAGAGCTTTTTTTTAATGAAACAGACGAACAGTGGAAGGAAAGGTTAAAATGGTAACGATGGTACATAAAACAAAAGGCTTTGTGTGTCACCACATCCCAAAAACGGGAGGCACCTCCATAGGAAACTGGATGTCAAATAATATAGGAGATGACATTTACTGGGTTGGAACAAGAGGTGTCCGCACTCTTGCCAGAGACGCTGAAACGGAAATGTTTGTAGGACGGAAGGATTCCGAAGAATACCAAGATTGGATGAAATGGTGGAGGAAACATGGAGGTGGGAAGAATCACTTTCCTGCACATCAACAGGTTAGCACAGTAAAAAAACGTCTGAAAAAATTTAAAAGAACTAAAGATCTAAAATTGTGGCACTTCATCTTTTTAAGAAGTCCTTATGACTGGCTAACCTCTTTATTTTGGCATAGAGTCAACGTACATAGTAATATGGACAGAATTTACAAAAGACACATCCTAGATAGTACAGATCACGAAGCGGCTTTTAATAACCTTATGGACTGTATGCTTTGGCGAAAGACAACAAATGCAGACCCAATACAATCATTTTGGATTAATAGCGATGTTGAATTTATCGGAGACTTTTCCAATCTGGAAGAAGATTTTACAAAAATCATGTCTCGTTTTGATATCAAGGTTGAAAACTTCCCGGTCAGAAATACGCGATCCAAGTTAGGTAAGGATGTTTATTTTTGGGAAAATAAAAAACTGGCAGCTAAGGCACGTAAACTTTTGGAGAAAGATATTAAGCTATACGAAGATACGTTTCAAAGAGAGGCAAGATATGACAACGGATGACAGATCGGCAGAATTTGTTAAAGCTATTGAAGAATGGAGCAGCTCCAAGTTTCTCGCTAAGGTAGAGTCACCTAAAGAGATAGAACTGGTAATCAATGCAGATTTTGAAGAAATGCAGTCATGGAGTCAGGAAACGTGCTATATCAACGCTTTTAGGCTCTATGCGTATTCAGAATACTTGGCCGGAATAAAAGCCAAAGAAAAAATCGTTTTAGATTGGGCAGATGGTGCTATTTGGTTTATAATAGGTAGTACATTAGACCAATACGGTGACGGGTTTACTAAATGGGAAAAGAAATATTACTCTGCTATAAAAGAAAATCCACTAGCCACAAAGATACTTAAAGTAAAGAACCATGCACATGCTAGGGTTTCGTCGGTAGACGGTAAGCAGGAAAGAATGATTAAAATGGCAGACACACTAAATAATATGGCTAGGAGAAAATAATGAGCGACATAAAAGAAAAGGTAAGACGACTTATCGACAAGGCCAAAGAGTCGGGAGATGTTGACCTTCTAGATTTGGCTATGGATTTGCTGGATCAGGTTCCAGTTACAGTAGCGGAAACGAACCAAGCGTCGAATAGAGAGAAAGAAGTTCCCCGTGATCCGGTTTCCGGTGGAGAGTTTCGTATGAACGCTGAGACTAAAAATCCTAAACCGTTAGAAGTAAGACAAAGAGAAAACCTTTACCAAGACACGGGTGAACATAAGGATAAAAATAACAAGACTCCAGAAATTGAGCTAACCGAAAGACGAAGGCCATCCTTTAAAAAAGTAGAACAAACTTGCCAAAGATGTACCAAGTCCGTTCTTGTTAATCCATCATTCGCTAGAGATTTTTTCACCTGCGACTCCTGCCTAAGAAGATAATTTATGAGCAGTTTGAAACTAAGCGATTTGGCAGCAGAAAGAGCCGTACTAGCAGCATTGTGTCAGTACGGTTTGGACGCTTATCTTGAGGTAGACTTTGTAGATTCTCGGTCTTTTACAGATCCTATGAATCAGCTTTTGTTTGACTGCATTTATAAGTCTATTTCCGAAAATACTCAGGTCGAGCTATCCTCGATACTGTCGGCTGGTAACGACCTAGGCGTATCAGAACAGATGAACTCCAAGGATGAAATATCCTTCATGCGTTCACTGTTTAACTTTCCTATAACTAAACAGAACGTAGGGGTATACGCTGCAAAAATAGCGAAGTTAAAACTAGCTAGAGACTTATCGCAAACTTTAAAGGCTTGTCAAAAAGAACTAGGCAACGTTACTGGCGACGAAGATATTATGAATATCGTCGCCAAGATCGAAGAGCCTCTTCTAGATGCGACTGGTGATATTTATCAGTCTTCCAGCAAGAAAACTGAATTGTTGGGGGATGGCTTAGATGACTACTTAGAGTTCTTGTCTGAAAATGTTTCTGACTTCGTGGGGATTCCTACAGGTCTTCCCGCCTTAGATGCTGCAATCGGCGGTGGGCTGAGAAGAAAGTGTGTTGACCTTGTTGCAGCTAGGCCAAAAGTTGGTAAGTCTATGCTTGGTGACGCTGTTGCAAAGCACGTAGCGTCAAATATAGGTGTTCCGGTTCTTGTTTTAGACACAGAAATGTCAAAAGAAGATCACTACAATAGAATGTTGGCTGATGAGTCTGGGGTAGAGATTAACAGAATATCCACAGGCCGTTTTACAGAAAGTGAAATCGAAAAAGAAAAAGTTCATAACGCAGCAAAAAAACTTCAAGAAATTCCATACCACTATATCAGTATTGCTGGCGAATCTTTTGAGAACATTATTTCTCAGATGAGAAAATGGATTTACCAACATGTAGGATTTGACGAATCTGGCAGAACAAACGATTGTGTTATTGTGTACGACTATCTAAAATTAATGGGTAGCGAGGGCATTAACGCATCTATGCAAGAGTATCAAGTGCTTGGTTTTCAAATTACCAAGTTGCACAACTTTGTTGTAAAGTATGACGTTGCATGTCTAGCGTTTGTTCAGTTGAACCGTGACGGTATTACAAAAGAGACAACGGACGTTGTTTCCGGCTCTGACAGGCTTGTGTGGCTCTGTACCAGCTTCTCGATCTTCAAGCTAAAGTCAGATGAGGAAAAGGCAGAAGATGGGCCTGAGAACGGAGATAGGAAGATTGTTCCGGTCGTTGCTAGGCATGGCGAAGGCTTGGACGACGGTGACTACATTAGTATAAAAATGTTTGGTAAATTTGGAAGAATCCAACAAGGGTTAACTAGGAACGAAATTCATGACAGTTCGCGATCAAGAGAGCAAGGATTTGAAACCGAAGAATTTGACGAAGAAGAAGATATCGTCACTCTGTGACGCACTGCTTCCTAAGTCGAAACAGCTACTAGAATATTTTGGCGTAGAGTGGCTAGAGTTTCCCAACAGACTAGCCTTCGCCTGCCCGATTCATGGTGGAGATAATCCAGAGGGCTGCTGCATATTCACTGACGGTCAATCTAATGCAGGAAATTGGTCCTGCTGGACAAATCATTGTGAAGAAGAGCATATCGGAAATCTTTTTGGCTTTGTTCGCGGTTGCTTGGCACAGCATAGAAAAAAAGATATATCCATGACGGAGGCTGCAAATTTTATTTGCTGGTTTTTAGATACTGATATAGAAGATATAGAGTCTAAATCTATTGATAGATCGTTTAGGTCAATAGATGTATTCAACAGAGAAATCGTGAGAAAAGAGTCCCAGTTTTCAAGGTCGTCAATTAGAAACAAGCTAAAGATTCCTTCGGAATATTTTTTGGGAAGGAATTATAACCATGAAGTATTGGAAATTTTTGATGTTGGAGAATGTACCGTTGAAAATCAGCCCATGTCAGGAAGGGCCGTGGTTCCTCTGTATGACGAATCTAACAACTATGTAGGATGTGTTGGTAGAGCGATCAAAGAGCATCTACAGCCTAAATGGTTGCATAGCAAAGGTTTTAACAAAAACATACTTTACGGACTAAATCACGCCAAAGATAACATACTTGAAACAAGAACGGTTATTCTGGTAGAGGGTCAGGGCGATGTTTGGCGAGCATTTGAATCCGGTCTAAACATGACAGTAGGAATATTTGGCACAGCACTAAGCGAAGACCAATTAATACTACTAGAGTCGTCAGGAGCGTTGAACATTGTTATACTAACAGATTATGACGAAGCGGGAAAGAAGGCCGCTGAATCAATAATTAAAAAATGCGGAAGAAGATTTAATTACATTAGGCCGGATTTGGACGATTGGTTCGAGGCCAATAATGTTCCAACGAAGCAACGCGACTTGGGGCAGATGACAGGTCAAGATATCGAACAAGAAATTTTCCCCTATTTACCATTTACAAAGGAAAAAGAATGAGCGACGAGTCGGGAACTAGAATATTGGCATTTGCCGGTGCAAAGCAATCAGGAAAAACAACTTCGTGCAACTTTTTGCATGGATACCAGCTTCGTGCCCAAGAAGTTGTTCAGAATTTTGGCATAGAGCCTGAATCGGGTAAGCTTGTTATAAATACAGAAATCTTAGGAGAGGATGGTAAAAAGGAACAAGGAGACACCTTTTTAGATGTTTCCAGACGAGATTCTGAGTTTGTCGAATGGGCCATGTATAACATGTGGCCTTTTGTTAAGAAGTATTCTTTTGCAGATTCTTTAAAGAGTATCTGCATGTCCTTGTTTGGATTGACCTACGAGCAGTGCTATGGAAGCAACGCTTATAAAGACCAGATTATTCCTCACCTACTGTGGGAAAATATGCCGGGGGTGATATGTAAACCAAACTGGGCGGCATGTGGAAATGCTAAATATAGCGATATTGATCCTAAATCAATCGGCTTAATGGAACATGAGCCGGGGCCAATGACCGCCCGTGAGTTCATGCAATTCTTTGGCACAGATGTTATGCGTAAAATATGGGAACCTATTTGGATAAAAAGGACACTAAAAGATATTGAAGAAGAACGTCCGCTATTAGCAATCATCGACGACTGCCGTTTCAAAAATGAAATACTGGCAATCCAAGAGGTCGGAGGCAAAGTAATAGGAC
>Ga0255044_10000045_pt1 | contig 20581 bp, 25 predicted proteins | sample BC1_12_21_MG_FD_183651 | JGI IMG/M metagenome (GOLD analysis project Ga0255044, IMG submission 183651) | Seawater microbial communities from Strait of Georgia, British Columbia, Canada - BC1_12_21 | ecosystem: Environmental > Aquatic > Marine > Strait | place: Canada: British Columbia... | reverse complement strand
AATATGTATTGAGCCCTGATCGTGCTCTCGGACTTATGCTCGAGGGTGCAGGCAAAGAATTCGATCCCATCCTGATCAAGGTTTTCGTCAATATTCTTGGTGTTTATCCGGTCGGCACCCTTTTGAAGCTTGACACTGGCGAACTGGCCTTAGTTGAGAGATCTTCCAGAAATAAGATTGAAAAAAACCACTTGTCTGCCTCATGAAAAAGGACACCGATGGCACGTATCAACAAGGGGAAACCATTGACCTGGCAGAACGTGATACCCTAACAGGTGACTTTGTCAGGGAAATAATCGAGACCTATCATCCTTCTACTTTTGGCATTCAACCCGTACAGCAAATATTTGGCAGTAGCTGATTGTATATCATCCTGTCTCACTTTAACCATTTAATGTAACGGCAACAAAAACGGCTCATTTTCGTCTTATTAGATAAATTGGTTAACCCTTATCTTTTTAGGGACTTGTACATTCCCCCAAAAGAGCCACCTGTCTGGCTCTGCAGATTTTTTCTACAGCACCCCACTTTTTTCATTGTTTATGTCTTTTTCAGCGTGCTATATTGTAATTTTATTTTTAACCACTATGTGGTATCTATTACATGCACTACGCTTGACCGGTGCATTTATTTAAACCCTAAACATTCCAAGCTCTAAGTGAATGAAATAACATGAGAAAAGACTTAAATGTTTTTGATTTTCTGGCTCAAATTCCCTGGTGGGTTAGTGTCACCTTGTCTGCTTCTTTTTATCTGATGCTTCAATATGTTATCCCCTACTTCGAAAATCAGGGTGCCCTTGTCAATGAAGTGCATGTTTCCGTCGGCCCTGCCTTGGCACCGGTAATTGCACTTGCCCTCCTGACACCTGTTACCTTCTCGTTTCTCAAGTCCAGCCGAAAGAAAAAACTTCATGACCTAAGAAAAGAGATCAAGTTAATCCAGGAGATTCCATGGGAGCAATTGAAGGAACAGGTTGCTGAAGCCTACGGTCGCGCAGGATACCTGATCATGGAAAACGACCCCTTTACCTCTGATCCCAGTATTGACCTTGTCATGCGCAAGAGCGCCAACCTCTACCTCTTGCAATCCAGGTATTGGCGGAACAGAAAACTCGGCCTGCGGGAAGTAAAAAACCTTTTCTCCCTTATGCATGAAAAACAGGCCAGCGGTATATTTCTCCTGACTACAGGAGTTTTTAGCAAAAATGCTCGCCGTTATGCTATAGGCAGACCAATCAACCTTATTGACGGCATACAGCTTGTGGAACTGCTTAGCACCATCAAGGAAATCGAGCCGGCACCAAGATCTTTACAGTAATAATAATTCAAATACTGGTCGCCTGCGTGGATCAAATCTCTGCCGCAGACAGCTATACTGATAATCACGTGTCAAGTCCGGCTGCAGCATGCATGGTCTCCATGAACTGGTAAATTAGTTCACGTGCAGTAAATGTTTGTAGTCAGAAATTACAGAAGACTCACCGCACTAATCGCCTTAGACGAGTGCGGTTTTTTGTTTTTAGGGCTTGCAATAACACGACTGCCAAGCCCGGTTTATCTTTAGATTTACCGGGGCCCTATTAATGAGTGATTCCCAAAGGAACCCGTACAAAAGGAGTAGTAAAGATGTCAGAAGATACAGTAAAATGGTTTAATGATGCAAAAGGATTTGGTTTTATCGAGCAGGATGGTGGCAATGACGTATTCGTTCACCACACAGCTATTCAGGCAGATGGTTTTAAATCTCTTGATGAGGGTGGACGCGTTTCGTTCGACATTGTCGATGGCGCCAAAGGCCCTGCTGCTGCAAATGTTATGAAATTATAATATTCAGTAATCAGATCACAATAAAAGGCCATGCTTTTTCTTTTTTTCATATTTTCCCCTTGCCCATCACAAAAGATATATGCTATATAGTGTATACATAAAATAAAATCTAACAACATGTTGTATATGTCCGCCTGATTTTACAAACAGGCCATGTGAAAAATATAACTGCTTAAATGCAATAAAGCAGGATTGAAGCAGCTACAACTCATGGGCATACTGTTCGCACTCGCAAAAGCTCTGGAAGCAAGGGATGACAACACATCCAGCCATTCACTGAACGTCACCAGATATTCAATGATACTTGGCCTGTATTTAGGCCTTGATGAAGAGGAACTTCGAGTCCTGAGCCAGGGCGCCCTGATGCATGACCTGGGCAAAATCGGCATCCCGGATGATATTCTGAAAAAACCGGGCGATCTGGATGAGGCCGAATTTGAAATCATCAAAAAGCACCCGATGATGACTGCAGAAATCCTGGACTCCCTTGAAACATCCAACCACTTTACTGATATTGCCCGCTCGCACCACGAGAGATGGGACGGTGCCGGCTATCCGGATGGCCTGGACGGTGAAAACATCCCGCTCCTTGCCCGCATCGTATCCATCGCAGATGCCTGGGATGCCATGACCAGCAACAGAGTATACCGGGATGCAATGAGTGAGAATATTGCGCTTGATATCTTTGAAAGGGAAAAAGACTCGGGCCAGTGGGACCCATACCTGGTAGATAAATTCATTACACTTATTCGCCAGGGAAAAGGCTCCAATGATTATTCGATGGCTGTTTAAGTGTTTTTTAATTGAAAGACTTAAACAAATTGCCGGGCTGATTTGATGCAATTGTTTCAGATATTATGTTAGCAGTTTTTTCGCCACAAAAATATTCCAAAAAGAATACCCACTGCGCCAACTACAATACCCGTTATTTGTTTGTACCCAAGTGTAAAATGGTCAGGATCAACATCTCCGACACCAATATAATCGGCTGATAATGAAACAATAAAAAGTATGGATCCACAAATTAGTAATATTATTCCTGCTGTTTTTGTTTTATTCAAAATGATCTTCCTGTACTTGCAAAAATATTGATCTCTATAACGACTTAATTGCATTCAACTCTCAATACAATTATCTCAATCTGTCAAAAAACTGATTTAACTTTTATTTGGTCAGTTGCATATAATTTTCGTACAGTAAATCATTTAGCAGCAGGCGATAAAGCATACCCTTCTGCCCAATAATCTATATTAAGCACCCCATTAAGATGATCAATTTCATGTTCCAGTAAAGCTGCATTACGATTTCTTGCTATCAGGATTTTTTCCCTGTTGTCCAGGCCCTTGTATTTCACCTTTACATAAGCGGACCGTTTAAGAATTTTATTGTCACCATCATGGACTGACATACAGTCATCCTTACCTGAATATACCCCTTCCCTTGCCAGTATCTCAGGATTAATCATTACTTTAATTACCCCGTTTACACCGCAGACAATCAGCCTCTCCAGTATACCCACCTGGGGTGCCGCCAAGCCTCTTGGCAATGAACTTTTCATAACAAGATCAATCATTGTCCGATATCGTAAAGTAGCAATCATATCATTACTTAACGAAATTATATGATTATCAATATGGTCTATCCGGTTTGAAATTTGACGAAGGATTGGATCAGGATGTTGTACTATTCTCAACACATTATTGTTTTTCCTGTAGAAACCTAAATATGCCCCGATTCCGACAGCGACAACAGCAATATGCAATCCAACTATTAAAAAACTTCTTTTATTGAACAAAAAGTTACTCTCCATCATTTGCAGTTGACAACGGCACTCCATAATCCCGACACGTTAAAAACGAGGACTTACTACACCTTACCATAATGTTGAACTGGAGTATTCTCAAACTCAATTAAAGTCTATATAAGAAATGCTGCATTTCATCAAAGTTAAAATTACTCAAACCGACCAGAAGCAAGGGTCGATGGCAAACAGGGCCAGGCTTCATTAGCTGCCAACCCTTTTCCCTTGACTTTGCTTCCTATTTTTTCTACTCAATTCAGAAGACTCTTTTGATACCAGAAACCTAAGAAAAAAAGGGTTTACCACTGCCCTTTTTCTTTTCAACCACAATGGAGGTCACAAATGTCCTGGAAGCCAGAAACCCTCGCCCTGCATGCCGGCCATACCCCGGATTCAACAACCCGCAGCCGTGCCGTCCCTATTTACCAGACCACGAGCTATGTCTTTGAAGATACGGAAGATGCGGCCCAGCTCTTCTCGCTCAAGCCCGAGGTATGGGCCCCGCGCCTCAACCTGGATCATGACGGCCTGCGGCCCGGCGATTTCAAACCAGAGGCCACCGGCAACATCTACACCAGGATCATGAACCCCACCACCGATGTCCTGGAAAAAAGGATGATGCACCTGGAAGGCGGAGTGGGCGCCCTGGCGACCAGCTCCGGCTCATCCGCCATTACCTATGCAATCATCAACATCTGCCGTCCGGGGGATAACATAGTCTCCTCCGCCAGCCTTTATGGCGGCACCTACAACCTGTTCCAGCATACCCTGCCGCAGTACGGTATTGAAACAACCTTTGTGGACGCCTCCAGCCCCGAGGCATTTGCCGCAGCAATCAATGACAAAACCAGGTGCGTCTTTATCGAGACCATCGGCAACCCCAGGCTTGATACACCTGATATTGAAAAAATCGCCCGGATCGCCCACGATGCGAATATTCCACTGATTGTAGACAACACGGTAGCAACACCTTATATGTGCAGACCTTTTGATTACGGGGCCGACATCTCGGTCCATTCCCTGACCAAGTTCTGCGGCGGCCACGGCACCAGTATTGGCGGCATTATCATAGACAGCGGCACGTTCGACTGGCCAGCCTCGGGTAAATTCCCGATGTTCACCGAACCTGACCCCTCCTACGGCGGTGTGGTCTGGAGCGACGCTGTCTTAAATGCCGCCTATATTATCCGGGCTCGCACCATCCTGCTGCGGGACATAGGAGCCTGCCTTTCACCGTTCAACAGCTTCCAGATCCTGCAGGGCATCGAGACCCTGACCCTGCGCATGGAGCGCCACTGCGACAATGCCATGGCAGTTGCAAAACACCTTGAAAACCACGACAAGGTCAGCTGGGTGATCTATCCTGGCATGGTCTCGCATCCCACCCACGAGCTGGCAAAAAAATACCTGCACTACGGCTTCGGTGCCCTGGTCGGATTCGGCATCAAGGGCGGCCTTGAGGCGGGCAAATCATTTATTAACAACCTGAAACTCTTCAGCCACCTGGCCAATATAGGCGACGCCAAGAGCCTGGCAATCCACCCGGCCTCCACCACCCATTCCCAGCTCACACCAGCGGAGCAGGAAGCAGCAGGCGCCCCCATTGACTATGTCCGGCTGTCAATCGGCCTGGAACATATCGACGACATCAAGGCAGACCTGGACCAGGCCCTGGCTGCTGCATAATATTACTATATCCCGGTGGCATGGCGAAAGCTGTGCCACCTGATTTTTCAACAAAGAAAATCTGGAGGCCTACAAATGCAATACTATTTCAATAAGATAGTTGAAATGACTTTTGAAGAAACTATCGATAAAGTGACAGAAGAACTCAAAAAAGAAGGTTTCGGGGTTCTTACGGAAATTGACGTTAAAGCTGCCCTGAAAAAGAAAATTGACGTGGATTTCAGGAAGTATAGAATCCTTGGGGCCTGTAATCCTTCATACGCCTATAAAGCTCTTCTTGCCGAGGATAAAATAGGCACAATGCTGCCCTGCAATGTCATTGTCCAGGAAAGAGAGGATGGCAAGATTGAGGTTGCCGCCATTGACCCGATTGCCTCCATGCAGGCAGTAGAGAATGAAAGCCTTGGCGGAATCGCCGTAGAGGTACATGCAAAGCTTAAGAAGGTTATTGAAAATATGTAAGGATACAATCCGGTCAATCAGAACTAAAAGGAAGATTAAAGACCGGAAGAGGATTTACCCTTTCCCGTTGTTCTTCTCCACTTTTTCTATAAACTTCGGATAGAACTCAGGGTAAAGATCCTTCACGCAGTCATTACAAATACCATGGGTGAAATCGGCCTCCGAGTGATCCCTGACATATTCCTCTATCTGCTGCCAGTAACCTTGATCATCCCGTATCTTCTTGCAGGATGCACATATAGGCAGCAAACCGCTTAAGGTCTTGACTTCGGCCAGGGCTTTTTGCAGACTTTCAATCAGTTTCTCTTTTTCTTTATCCGCCTGTTTGATCTTACCGTAATAATAACAGATCACTCCGCTGAACAGAACAAGTCGGACTGGCAAGGGAGGCAGGTTGGGGGCTGTTGGTGAATGTATAGTTCCTACTCGATTGAAAGACAAAATGAAGAATATTCTTTAACTGAGGGCATCCTTATTGCTGACGCATGCATTTACTTCTTTTGCTTGTATCCAGGCTCTTTTCTCAGCCCGTCAATCATATGTCTGATGGCTAAAAAGGGATGGTGCCATATCATGCGGGGCCCGGCATAGCGCATTATATCACGGATTTTCTCTCTCATCTTCGGCTTATAACAATGGATAGGGCAGTTGCCGCAGGTTGTCTTGTTTTCCTGAAAAGGACAATTCTCAAGCCGCAATCGTGCGTATTCAACAAGTTCGTGGCATTCGTCACAGAGTTTCCCTTTTGTCAGGTGATAATCCCTGCAGTAGATACCTATCATGTATTCTACGGTCTTCTGCTCTCTTTTCATGCGGGGATGCATACGGGAAGGGACTTTCTCCATGCTTGGGTTAAGAGTGAAAAGTTATTCTGGTATCTCAGGATACGCAATAATCAACTTACCAGTAGCATCGGGCTCAACGCCTAAATTATGGGCAATCTCACTCCAGCTTCTCCCCTGTTTTTTGTATTGCTCAACCAATACTTCCGGATTCTGCTCCCTGGCATGGGCAAGGATAAAAATCAGGTTGATTTCCTTTTCATTCAGGCCGGACATTCTCAGTTTATTAATTTCTTCGGACTTAATCTTGTAGAGTTCACCTATTATTTCATCGACAATCCTGATGCCAGCCTCTTCAACAGGCATGCCGGCTTTGATGGCTTCCAACAGTGGATCCTTCTTGATTGTTTCCTGCTGAGACAAACCAGAGATAATTTTTTCCCAGGTGTTATTCTCTTTGTGCAATCTGAGAAACTTCCGGATATCTACCCCGGTTATCTTTGCAATTTCCAAGCCGATCAGCAAGTCATCCTGGGCTACTCCCTCATTCATTTTAATCATAACGATCTGTCTTTTGGGAATAGCAAATGATTTTGCCAGCAAACTGTTAAAGCTTGTTGCCAGGACATATTCGTCAGGTGCAAACCTGTCGGCGGAGTTATAGCTTCTATCAGTAAAACAGTGACATTGTATGGCGCTTTCTGCAAACGCCTGCACCGCCGAACCCAAACTGAAAAGAATAAGGATTATTAGAAAAAAGGAGGATTTTGGTTTGAGCAGATTCATTGGTTTATTGACGTTGTTCTGCTTTATTGCATTACTTTTATTGTAAGCCATCACTCAAGAAAATCAAGCGGATTGCACAATATTACACCATTCGCCAGATGCATGGTCTGCCAGTCCAGGTTGGCAATTGCAGACTCTTCAGCCCAGATAACAGAGAGATGAAGATGGGGGAGAATGCTCTTATTCTCAACGGCACAGATCATGGCAATTGCTTCACCTGCCTTGACCAGGGTACCTGTTTGTATGGTTTTAAAAGCTGAGGTGTGGGCGTAAATTGAATAAAGACGCCTGCCCTTCTCCAGAAAATCATGAGCCACCAGAATGGAGGAACCCAGAAGGTCTTTAAAGATACTTACAACCGTGCCTGCATACATGGCAGGCACAATACTTTTTGCAACAAGGTTTACCAGTTTGCCGTTCCTGTCTTCAAAGCAACAGAAATCAAGACCTTCATGAGGTGTCACCCTGCTGCCTGACTCTTTCCACCACGTATCAAGAACTTCAAACTCCATTCCCGGCTGAAAAACCCAACGTGCAAAGCCCAGATTCCCCAGCCCGTTAAGCATAACAAACGATCTGGTAAAAGATGATTTAGGGATTTTGGACATGTAATAATGAACAAGGACTTGCAAAAAACATTTCTATTCCTACTCCTCAATCTCTGAGAAACCCCAATAGGGAAAATCAAGGCGGTACCTGGAAATCAAGCCGGGGCTGTTTTCACGGCTGGCTACCAGCCACAGCGCATTAACACGTTCGGTTTCTTCCTTGATATCGATGGGCTCCCACTCAGGCAGAAAAATCATGGCATTATCAGCCGTATATTCTATATCGCTTGAATCCTTAAAAAGCCCCATATGAGGAACCCCGTCGTATCGACCGCTTTCCTGACGATTTAATTCCGAGACGATAAGAAAGCCAACCTGCAGTTCATCGCGCATGGATTCAAACTCTCTCAGCCATGCGTTTATCCCGGTCCTTTTTTCAGAAAAATCCTTGAACGGCAACTTATGAAGGCTGTCAATCACCACAATGATATCATCCCTTCTTGTCTCATGACGCAGAAAATCAATATGCCGCCGCATAATAGCAGGGGTTATCTGTCGGTCATTTACCACCCGGAAAAACTGCATCATGGTTTGCAGTTCTTCCTGGGCAATTTCAAGACGGCTTTTTTCCTCATCCGTCAGCGCGGAAGACACAATTTTATCCACCGGAAGCCTGCTTAAACGGGATAATGTCCTCTGGTATATCTTCTGCGCACCGTTTTCAAAATCATAATAGAGTACAGGCATTTTCTTCCTGGCTATCTCGGTACCCAACTGGATACCAAAACAGGATTTGCCGGCCTTGGGTGCTCCGCCAATGATGTTAATACCGTATATGCCGCCAACCGCCCCATCATAGCGGGTCATGCCGGTACTCAGGGACTGATAACTTTCAGAGAGCTGGCGTTCGATCTTGTCCATTAACAGGTCATACTCGTGACCTGGGGAACGGAAAGGAGAAAACGCCCGGGAACCATTGACCATCCGGGTTACTTCAGCTTTAAAATTTTCCAGATTTTCCTCTGCAAGCTGGGCCAGGTTAAAGCCTCGTTTAAGCTGGGAGGGCCACTGCAGCAGCCTGACCTTAAAGCCAACCTGCTCAGCAAAAGCACGGGCGGCTTCAACTGATTCCGGGGAATGGTTCATCACCATGATTACCGTATTTATATGCTCGAATCGCCTGATATCAATACTTCGCAGGTCGGCTGCATTTGTCACTGCAATACCAGGAAAACCCAGTTCACGCAGACAGAGAAGGTTCTGCTCACCTTCCACCACGAACAGGGCGCCATCTTCACAATGATCAATATCATTGAGATTGAAAATCTGTAAACCATTGGTGGCAAATGATTGATCACCGTGCCAGAAGTGCTCGGTTTCATCTTCCGGCATAATGCAATGTGCTGTATAGCATTTACCATTTTGCATAAAGTATGGATAGACTATATAGCGGCCATTATAGCCGATTTTCATTTCTTTCAGTGTGTCAGTTCCCACTCCGATCCTGGCAAAGTATGCTTCAATATTGGGGGTCAGCTTGTCCTGATATTTATTAATTTCCTGATTTATATTGCCACTTGGAAACTTCAGTGACTGGGCATACGGTTGACGGTCCGGATCATAGCCGGGGACCGTGGCAGGATCCAAGCCACTGAGCCTGGCAAAATGGAGTGCAAATCCACCGGGGACACACCGGCTCTGACAGCGGAAGTATCCTGCAAAATAGCTTCTCGCACCCAGATAAACAATCAGAGTGCCAGTCTTGTCACCTTCCTTGTCTTTGCAAAATGGGCAGGGCCCCTTCAACATGGTGCCTTCGATTATGCCCCCGGGAAGATGCTCACGGTAAAAACTTGCTAATTTTTCATTGAGTGTCATAGCTCAAACCTTGATGATCTTATAAAAAGTCTTAACAGCAAAAGCGCCTCAATTATATTGACATATTATAAACGTTATACGTGTCGTAATCGTGCTTTTCGAAGTCTCACTTCGTTCCCTATCTGCGATTCCGACAAACCTTAAAGATGCCTAAGATTGGACAGTTGCTGAAGAGGGGAAAAGTGTATTTTCTCCAATAAATCAATTAACTATAACCTAATATGAATCATATCAGCATAAAAAAAACCTCTCCTTAATCCCAAGGAGAGGTTTTTGTCCAGCAGGCGCCTTAACTTTTCAGGGTTTGTTTGCAGTTACATATATGGCTTACCCAATATACATTTTGAGGGACGACTCAATGCGTTTAATACCGCTCATGCTGCAATCTTTGGATATCTATGGGCCAGTTTGTAACATGTTTTTTGGTCTTTTTATTCATCACTTTATTGATTTCCTGCCTGGACAAAACAGAATTGCCTGCTTTAAGCACATAAACAATACAGTCATTGCAAATGTTATTGGCCTTCCGGTAATCATCTGCTTCATTGGCAATTTCCCAACAAGGTTTTTCCGGATTTTTTTTAGCTGGACAAGCGTCTGGATTTTCGCACTGCATAATTTCCCAACAGAACACACCGCTTCGGGACCCCATGAACAATCTCCTCATTGAAAATGACAGCCAAACGATTTTTGTGAGGTATATATTTCATCCATAAAATTTTTGGCGACTTTTCTATGGATTTATATTAGTTACCACCTCCTTGTCTTGCCTCACGCTTGCATTTTCCTCTATAAAAACATTACCCTTTCTGCAAGTAGGTATAAATACCTACTTGTCATATCATATTACTTGTGAACAATAAGGTCAAGCCCACTTGTATTTTTTTTTGAAGTAGGTGTTGAATTAATTTGGCAAGGCTTAGAGATAGGGGGAAAACAGGCGGAAAAACCTGTTGCGCAGCTTTACAAGAATGTGCCTTGAAAGAATTTCCTCCAGGGTCAGTTCCCTGGCAGCGGATCTTTTCTCCTGCAGAATTGTTTCCACTTCTGCCGCCAACTGCACATCATAAAATTCCATGTTGAACTCAAAATTAAGCGCCAGGCTCCGCGAGTCCCAGTTGGCCGAACCTAACAGCACCCACGAATGATCCACCACCATTATCTTGGAATGGTCAAAAGGCGGCGGAGACATGAATATCCTGCATCCTTGCCGCAGCAGTTCTTCCAATCCGGCATCTGAAGCCCATTTCACCATCCTGAGATTGGAGCTGGCGGGAAGGAGTATCTCCACCTCCAGGCCCCGGAGTGCGGCAATGCGTAGGGCGGAGACCAGCTCAGCATCGGGCAAAAAATATGGGGTAATGATACGGATCGATGATTGAGCCGTAGCCAGTGCCGCCAGGATGACCATGCGCAGCTTATCGAAATCTTCGTCCGGCCCGTCTGATATACCGCGCGCCACCCCGTTACCCTGGAGATCAAGATGTGGATACCATTTCTCTCCCTCGAAAATTTCACGGGTAGTAAACGACCAGTCTTCTGCAAAGGAGCGCTGCAATTCCGCCACCACTGGTCCTTCGATTTGAAAATGGAGATCCTGGACCGGATGGGATGGGTTGTCGGCAAGACAGTTGCCATCCCTGATGTTCATGCCGCCTGTAAAACCAACCCTGCCGTCGATCACCAGGGTTTTACGATGATTTCGCAGGTTGAAATACTGAAAACGCCAGGGCAGGAATGTCCGCATAAATTCGGCCGCATCAAGGCCATCCTTGAGCAACCCCCTGGTTATAGGCGGAAAAGAATAGCGTGCTCCAACCCCGTCAACAAGCACCTTGACATCTAAACCTCGCTCGCTGGCGTCACGAAGCGCAGCCCTGAACCTGCTACCCCACGAATCGTTGTCAAAGATATAGCTGCAAAATGTAATGGAATACTGTGCCTCCGCGATACAGGAAAGCATGCGCGGAAAGGCCTGGTCACCATTGACCAGCGGCGTAACCTTATTGCCTTGAATCAATGGCTGATGGGTCAGTTTTTCCGTCATCCGGCTCAACTGCACCAGGCCGTTTTTTTTCATACTTCCGAATAACTGCTCGATAAAAGAAGGAAGTACCGCAGCCTCCTTATCTGGTAGAGCCACAGTCCGTTTATTTGCTAAACGCTGCCTGGCACGCCGTTTTATTCGATTCACCCCAAACATCCAGTACAGACAGACCCCCAGAACCGGTGCAAACCAGACAAGCCCAAGCCAGCCTGCTGCCGCCCTGGTATTCCGTTTTTTTAAAAGAATATGCACAGCGGTGGCCAGGATTACACAAAAGGTAACCAGTGTTACCAGGTACGGCCAGGTTGTATATAACAGGTCAGTACTATTCATGGATCAGCTCTGGTTTCACGTAAATGACAGAATTCTTTTCTCCTAAGCGTTGGCATAAGTCAGGCGAATATGAAGAATATAGAAAAAATCTCGTTCATTCAACAGGTTAATGCAGTATACTTATTATTAATACTCTATTATCTTGTGCTGAGATGAATTTTTTCAAAGAACTCACCATAAGTACATCCTTTCCTGTGTGCTATAACCTGCTGCCTCACTATACAGCTGAGGAACAGAAGCATGACTCCCTGATGAATTGTGTGGAGGAAGCATTGGATGATGGACGCATACACACCTTTTTCCTTTCAGATCACCCTAGACATCCCCAGGAAATATCATCACTGCAACTGGCAGAGGATATTCTTGCTGCCGGGGGTGAACCCCTTATTTCTCTGGCATTAACCTTTTACGATAGAAACGCTGTTATAGAAAAGCTGCAGCAATATTGCCAAATGGGTGTCCGGCAGTTCCTGTTTGTCTCGGGTGAGTACCCGGCAATGCCTGATAATAAGCAGGCAAAACCTGTTTTTGATCTTGACTGTGTGCAACTGCTCATGCTGCTGGATGAGTTGGGTATTTCTGCTGGCCTGAAAAAACACCCTGAGTCCCCAAATGTTACTGATGAGGCTTCAAATATTGTCAAAGGGTGTGCTGTTTCGCCTTTCAAATCACTTGAGAGCGAACAGGTATGGCAATATGAAAAACTCAAACGAAAAATCGCAGTGGGCGCTGATTTTGTTATTACACAACTGGGATATGACATTCGCAAGTTTGATGAGTTGGTACGTTTTTGTGCCCTGCAAAATATTTCTGTCCCCCTTGTGGCAAATATTTTTATTACAGACCAACACGCCGCGCAACTGATCCAAAAAAGAAACATCCCTGGTGTCAAGATGCCGGACCGGTTGCTGCACACTCTGGCCCAGGCAGAAAATGATCCTCAACAAGCAAAAGAGAAGCAGTTCACCCGGACTGCTCAAACATTGGCTGCGTTAAAGGGACTGGGCTACCATGGGACTCTCATCGGGGGGAGTTCCTCCGACTTTTCAGCAGTAAAACAGGTCCTGGATGAAGCAGAGGGGCTTCAGTCCGACTGGCAGAGCTTTCTGAATGACCTGAATTATTCCGATTCTGCTTTTTATTATTTTCAAAAAGATTCTCACCTTGGGCTCAACAACAATCAGCCGTCCCCGGTGGCGCCAAAACATTTTCCCTTCCCCATGTACTCCTTCAGCTACTTTGTTGACTGGATGGTTTATCTCCCCCGGGGACCTCTTTTTAAGATGACTGGACACTTTTGCCGTTTCTGCAATGGCCGCAAATTCTGGCATTCATCCATTTGGCTTCTGGAATTTCTCTCCAAGGGTATACTTTACGGTTGTAATATGTGTGGGGACTGTGTGCTTTATGCCTGCGGATTTCTCTGTTACCAGTCAGGATGCCCAAAGAAAATGGCTAACGGCCCCTGCGGCGGCAGTATAAATGGATATTGCGAAGTTTTCCCGGATAAAAAAATCTGCTACTGGGTCAGGGTTTACAAGCACATGAAAGGCGCCTCACAGCACGTTACCTTTATCGCCCCACCTCTCCCTGCTAGAGACACTGCGCTTAACAAAACGTCCTCATGGATTAATTTCTTTCTGGGCAAAGACCATCGTAAGATGCACTTTGAGGATGACTAGTTATTTCGTGGTATCATTATGGTGCAATACAGGGCTTAACCGAGCTTCAATCCTGCTATTGACCATTTAGTGGAAAAAACATTTTTCTCTGCTGGATATTACATAAAAAGCCGCGGCTCTTGCCGCGGCTTTTTATTTTTTAACATTTTCCATTATTAACAGCACGCCCCCAACATGCCTGATTCCTCTTTCTCAAAAGCCTCAACGGTCGGGCAGGCTGTCATCACTTCGCAGAGACGATCATCCATCTCTGTCATTACGATATGCAGTTCTTCAATCTGAGGGAGCAACCTGTATTTATCGATAGACGCCATCCTGTCTATTTTTCCGGAAAGTTCATGGAGCTTATTGCTCCAGACCTCCAGTTCCTCACCAACATTTGCACAATAATTTCTGCTTGCCATGATAAACCTCCTGTCAGCAATTGCCGACTTAATATTTTTTTTATACACCAGGCAGCAAACATCTCCAGCTGTCAGAGTCGCATTTTTCTTTATTATTAAAATATAAGAATAATTCTCATATTAGCAATAAAAGCGACTTTTTACATGCTTATGCTTAAAGTGCACTTTTGGATGGTTTCCCCTCCCAATCACTCCCATAACCTGGTACTTTGACTATCAATATCAGATGTTAGCAGTTGACAGTTAACAGCAAATCTCGTTAAACAGTCTGCATCTGTCAGGATTCAAGCAGTGAATTTAAACACTCTACTTTCTATTCCATTAATGCACTCGAGGCTATGCTATGGCTGATGATCCAACTGTTGAGATACTGAAAAAACGTCTGCAGGAGCTTGAAAAGAAACTTCTGGAATCCCAAGAAACAGCCACCGGACTTCAGCACCAGATTGATCTCCTCAGGGCAATCTACAGCAACACAAACTCACCTATTTATCTTAAAAAAGCTGATTTTTCATATCTCTTTATCAACCAGCAGTTTGAATTACTGTCAGGTACGACCAATGAAATGATACAGGGCAAAAATGATTATGAGGTTTTTCCAAAAACCATAGCAGACCTGTTTCGCGATCAGGACGAGGAGGTGCTCAAACGTAAAGAAATGGTGGAATTTGAAGAAACTGTTTCTTTGCCGGCCGGAGATTTGAGCTTTATTACTTCAAAGTTCCCCGTATTTGATAAAGACGGCAATATTGAAGCTGTGGGGGGAATATGTACGGATATAACTACTCTGAAAAAAACCACACAATCCCTGAGTGAAAGTGAGAACAAGCTGAAAAATCTGTTTGATTCATGCCAATCGGGAATAATGAGCTACCGTCTCGAAAATGATGGGAGGCTGGTTTTTACTGGCTCCAATCGGGCTGCCAGCGAAATTCTCGGATTAGACTGCGCTCAGTTTATTGGCAAGACCATTGAAGAGGCCTTTCCTCCACTTGCAAAAACCGAGGTGCCTGACCGTTATCGCCAGGCCTGTCTGCACGGAACACCCTGGCAGGCTGAACAGCTTAACTATGAGGATGAACAAATAAAAGGCGCCTATGAGGTGAATGCCTTCCAGACCGCTCCAGGGATGATGGCAACCATGTTCCGCGATATCACAGCCCGCAAACAGGCAGAGGAACAACTGCGTCTGAGCGAGGAGCGCTTCAGAACCTTAGTCGGAAATATTCCTGCGGGAGTTACCTTAATCGATGCCAACATGGCAGTTCGAGCCATGAACAGGCAGATGCAGCAATGGTTTCCCAATGTTGATACGAATAAAAACCCAATCTGCCATAAGGCGTTCAATAATCCACCGAAAGACGAATGCTGCACTTACTGTCCAGTGGTGAAGACGCTGGCTGACGGTAAAATTCACGAAACCGTAACCGATACGCCAACCGAAAGCGGTCTCAAGCATTATCGTATTGTTGCCGCTCCTATAAAAGATAGTGAGGGCAATGTTACACGCGTCATAGAAATTGTGGAAGACATCACCGAGCGTTTGGACATGGAAGAAGAACTACAGCGCTCGAAAAAAATTGAATCAATCGGGGTTCTTGCCGGCGGAATTGCCCATGACTTCAATAATCTTCTCACCTCCATTATGGGCAATATTTCCCTGGCAAAACGTTTTATCGAAACTGACAGTAAAGCCTATGAAAGAATTACTGCAACGGAAAAAGCAACCCTCCGGGCCCAGGATTTAACGTATCAGCTGTTAACATTCTCCAGGGGTGGAGCCCCCCTGCTGAAATCAATCTCCATCAAGGACTTGGTCCATGATGCAATCAGCTTTGTTTTAAGCGGGACCAATATCAGCTATAGCTTCTCCGCTGATTCAGACCTGTGGCCTGCTAGTGCCGAAGGAGGGCAGATCGGTCAGGTTATACAGAATATTATTACCAATGCCATTGAGGTGATGCCACTCGGAGGAAAACTCGATGTGGCAATTGTAAACAAAGAGGTTGCCGAACTAAATGGCCTGCATTTACCCCCTGGTAGATATATTAAGATTACAATCCAGGATCAGGGGCCCGGCATTGCCAAAGAACATCAGAAAAAGATATTTGATCCGTTTTATTCGACCAAGAGTAGCGGCAGTGGCCTGGGCCTGGCCATCTGTTACTCCATCATCAAAAAACATAAGGGATTGATCGCCTTTGATACTGCTAAAGACTCCGGGACATGTTTTTATATCTATCTGCCGGCATCTGAAAAATTACCAGATCCCAGTATAAGTAAAAAAAAGGATGTGGTCCACGGCAAAGGCAGAATTCTTATTATGGATGATAATGATTCTGTCCTGGAAACTGTTTCACAGATGCTCTGTCATATAGGGTATCAGGTCGAATTAGCAAAGGATGGAATTGAGGCTGTCCATTATTACCGGAAGGCGATGGAAGCGGAACAGACATATGATGCCGTAATATTAGATTTAACAGTACCTGGTGGTATGGGCGGCAGAGAGGCAATGCAAAACATTATGGAACTGGATCCCCATGCCAAAGGAATTGTCTCAAGCGGGTACTCCAATGACCCTGTTATGACGGAACATGAAAAGTACGGTTTTTCAGGAATGGTTAAAAAACCTTATAAGCTTGGGGAGCTCAGCAGGACAGTTTATGAGGTGATTCACACCAAAAAAGACGTCTGATACCTGTTTTTTATAAATAATCTGCACGGATATTCCTTTGACACTCCTCTCTTCCTGTCATTGATCTGCATCTGGATTAAACTTTACCGGGCTTTCCCCGGAAGGCACTCAATTCATAAAAATGTTAATTAACCGCTACGAATTGGGGAATGGCTCATCCTATGATTGACAATAAAGACCAATAGTTATTCCCTGGCCAACCTCTCTGACATTTCCCTTGACTTTGCCCCTCCTTTTTTCTAGTCAATGTACCATACAAGCTATTAGTGAAAGCTTTTTTTCTTTACACCTACTACCTGTGGCGAAGCTATGAAGCAGGTTAATCTGCCTGGGACTTAACGAGTTTAACGGATCAACAATATGATGCAGACATTTTCGCGCTCCATATTAAAAACATTTGGCTGGCAGGCTGAACTGGCAGTTCAAATGGTGGATAAATGTGTGCTTGTGGGTGCTCCCCATACAACAAACTGGGATTTTCCGCTTGCAATCCTGGGCATGTCTGCCATGGGCATCAAATTCAACTGGGTAGGCAAGCATACACTTTTCAGGTGGCCCTGGGGATTTTTCATGCGTTTACTTGGGGGCATACCCCTTGACCGCAGATCTGGTGGGGCCGGTTTCGCAATTAAAACGGTTGAAACCTTTCATGACCTTGATCACTTTGTGCTGGCAATTGCCCCAGAGGGTACCCGCCACAAAACCGATTACTGGAAGGCCGGTTTTTATAAGATAGCCACAAAAAGTAATGTTCCCATCGCCCTTGGCTATGTTGATTTTAGAAAGAAAAAAATTGGAATAGGTAAAATATTCATGCCAACCGGAGACAAGGTTAAAGACTTTGCGCGGGTAAGAGACTTTTACTCAAATAAACCTGGAAAGTATCCTGAAAAACAAGGAGAGATACGGCTCAGGTAAATGAGCTGAGATGTCTCTGCAATACAATACATCATGGAAGAAAACACATCCGTTATCGAACTTGCAGGAAAAGACCTGTTTAACTTCGCGGTAGACCGTGAAGATATAAAAACATTAATCGCACACCTGCCCGAAGAGACAGTGTGTGAACCTGAAGCTATTGAATACGAGCTCCAGCTTCTGAAAATTATCAGTGTCGGCTGGTCCATTTCTTTCTTTCTTGAAAATAACCCTCACAGGAGTCAGCTTGCTGAAATTTTCTGGAAATCGGTACATGAATTTTCAGAGAAACTGTCCGAGACTACTCAACTTATGACAGGCCAGGATATTAATTATTTTCAAATTCTAAAAATCCGTCTCGACATGTATGTGGAAGCCTTAGCAGAAAAACCAGAAACAACTGAACCTGTCGCAATAATAGGCCCGGAATTTTCCAAGGTCTGCGGAAATGCTGATGATATTTTCTCTGTAATGACCGGCTCCAGGATGTTCATTATGACAGTTGCGAGCGTGAAGGAATATTTAGAATCCATAAAACTGCAATAGGCTTTAGAAATACCGCAACAAAAGAATCTGCCCCGAATTTATCTAATCTTATGAGATTGGCAATTTCTTATACCAACCAGTTTACATGATTTCCTGAAATATTTTGATTTTTTTACACCGATAAAAGATATCTTCTTCTCCTATAAAGGGGGAAAAATGCATTTTTTATTTCCCGCAAACCTACCATTATACTCACCCCAAAACCCTTTTCTGAAGCCATTTTGGGACCCCGAATTACAGCCTGGCCTCTTATTTTTCCTACCATTCATTCTCCTTGATTTCCCTACTTTCGTTGGTTAAGTAAAATTTTAAATCCACATTATGAAGCACTTGCTCACCAAATAATTCCATTACTTTTAATATTGGAGGGGAATACTTTGAAAAAACTTATATGCACAATTCAAATTGTCGGTTTTCTCTTGTTTGTAACAACTGGACTATCACAGGCAACAAGCTTAATAATTACGGGTGTCATTGATGGCCCCCTATCGGGTGGCACTCCCAAAGCTGTGGAGTTATATGCCCTCAATGATATCAGTGATATGAGTATCTACGGCTTGGGATCCGCCAATAACGGCGGCGGATCTGACGGAATAGAATTTACTTTCCCAACCATTTCTGCTTCTACGGGAGACTTTTTATATGTTGCTTCTGCTAATGAAGAATTTAAAAACTTTTTCAGCTTTACTCCAAATTCAATAACCCCTTCAGCAAATATTAACGGAGATGATGCTATAGAACTTTTCAGAAACAGCACGGTGATTGATGTTTTTGGCAATATTGCTATGGACGGGACAGGCCAACCCTGGGAATACCTTGATGGATGGGCTTACAGAACTGATGCCACCGGCGGCCTGGACACTTCAACATTTATAGTGTCAGAGTGGTACTTCAGCAGTCCCAATGCACTGGATGGTGAAACATCTAACAATGGAGCAGCCATTCCGTTTCCAGCCGGCACATTCTCCCCAGGTTCAACTCCACCACCAGTACCGTCACCTGAACCATCAACCATACTGTTGCTCGGCTCTGGAATAGCCGTTTTGAGTGGCAAGAGACTGAGGAGGAAAATTGGAAGAAAAACCCTAAAAAAATAGGGGTATAATTTTCCTTTATTACACAGACTAAATACTGCCAGACAAACCAGGCGAACATATCACTCCCCTCCCCAAAAAGCAGTTGTCTCCAATAAGCTTTTCTTCATCAATACTAAACAGGCAAATATTTATTGTACGTTTTAGTGAAATTTTCTTTATTGGGAGAATATGCTACAATCATAGAACATGAATAAATTAATCATCATACTCTGTGTTACAATCTTTAGTTGGCTCGGGTGGTGGCTTGGCGCATCGGTCGGCATGATGACAGGGTATCTTGTCAGCTTTATCGGCAGTCTCGTGGGTGTTTATGTTGGTGTGCTCATCAATAGAAATTATATGCCCTAAGCCTGGATACCATCAATAAAAAAAGGCGCTTCCGATCTTACGAAAGCGCCTTTTTTCTTTACATAACAGATAGCTTTACCAACCGCCACGTCTGCCGCAGTTGCCAAAGCCTGGTACAGGCCCATTTCCAGCCCTGCCATCAAAAGCCTTATCAGCCTTTCCTTCCATCGTGGTCTGCAGGTCAAACAGATCGCCCGTAAGCTTTGCCACTTTCTTCTCGTCAGGGTTATCCTGCCGCATCAAAGCATCCAGTTCACTTCTCTTCACAACGATCTCTTTTCTGAGTTCTTTGGTCTCTTCAAAGAAAGCTGATGCCTTCTCATTATCCTTCTCAGAATAAGACCCGCTATCACAGAACCTGCCGCCGTTACAATCACCGTTGCCAGAGCCTGGGCCATACCCATAATTACCATGAGCATTTGCCATGGTAAAACCGGTGAATCCAATTGCCCCAATAAGGGCTGCTGCTGCTAAATACTTTTTCATTCAAGAAACCTCCAAAATTTTATGCATTAGTGTCCCTTTCGGGGATGGTTGAAACCCTTCGTCTTCAAGACGAAGGTGGTTCAGTTAAAAGTTAAAAGTGGACAGCGCCACCTGGTTAAAACAAATAATTACAATCGGTATACGTGTCCGCATCGTGCTTTTCGATGCCGACAAAATTTTACGCATTACCAATTAATAATAAAAACACAGGATCGATCATCAGCATACAGTACTCCAAGAAGCATGCCATTTT
>Ga0255044_10000044_pt1 | contig 20709 bp, 23 predicted proteins | sample BC1_12_21_MG_FD_183651 | JGI IMG/M metagenome (GOLD analysis project Ga0255044, IMG submission 183651) | Seawater microbial communities from Strait of Georgia, British Columbia, Canada - BC1_12_21 | ecosystem: Environmental > Aquatic > Marine > Strait | place: Canada: British Columbia... | reverse complement strand
ACGGTAAAAAATCCGCTGGCTGCCGCCTCTGTATTTATGTTCCTTGGAATCTTTTTTGTGGGTGGACTGGTGAGAAAGCCCGAGGAAAGTTAATCGCACACTTACAACGAATTTGAAACTTTTAATAAAAAGGCAGGGCATACAAGCCCTGCCTTTTTTCTTTATTCCAGACTTTATCAATTATTTAGAGAGACTTGATATACATCTTGAGAGACCGCATGGGCGCTTTACGTCCGTCTAACTTTTCACCTGCCATTTGACCGACCAGGCAGTTGTTGACCAGCTTGGTAAGTTTTTTATTCTTTCCTGCATTTTCCAGACCCTTGCCACTTGCATGACAACTGTTACAGGATGACTCGTTTGCTGAATCGCCAAGCTTCGGGTCATTGAACATCCCCTGACCCAATTCTACAGAACTCTTTTTAGCTCCAAACACGCTTGTTCCTGTCATAATAAACAGGGTTGCAACTACTGCTGCGAAGATTTTTTGATTACTCATTGTTCCCTCCTTAGAAGATTTTATTAAGCATTTTGCATCATAAGCATCTCTTACCGCGGTACGTTTCCGGATGGTTATTTATGGCAGCATAAAAGGTCCTGGTCAACGCCAAAAAAAGAGGAGGGAAATACGAGGTTATATCTACTGTTTTTGTGCTTCATCCCAGTTTTCTTTCCAAGCTGTTTTCCAATCAAACAAACGCTGCATACCTTTGACAGGAAAAAATGAATACTTATTTTTTACTATAGAAAGAAGGTGTTCATTTAATACAAAGCCACATCCATATTGCATGGGGTTGATACAGGAATGTGGCAAATGGATAGCAGAAGGAGGTGATCGTATGAGCATTGTCCCGTGGAAACCAATTGATGAACTGACTATGATGCGGCGTGATTTGGACAGCCTCTGGGACCGGTTCTTTCCGGAAAAACTGTTCCATGAAAGGTTCTTTACCCATGAATGGCTGCCGTCAATTGACCTGACGGAAACAAAGGGCAAACTGGTGGTCAAGGCAGAACTTCCCGGTCTGGAAGCAAAGGATGTTGAACTTACCATTACGGATGACATTCTCACCATCAAGGGTGAGAAAAAGGAAGAGAAGGAAGAAAAAGATGAGCATCATTTCTTTGTGGAACGTTACACAGGCACCTTTGAACGGCGAATCAAACTGCCGACCCCTATCAAGACCGGCAAGGTTGATGCGTCATTCGAAAAGGGCATCCTGACCATCAATCTACCTAAATCTGAGGAGGCCAGGAAAAAGGAAATAAAGATTAAAGTGTATTAAATACAGCTGATTATTAGCTGCAATAAAAAGGTTAGGGATCTTCTTTACATAATACCCCTGACAGCAACAGTGGCAATGTTGACCACAGCAGCAGGCATGATACCCATTACAATGATAATGAGCACCAGGGCGACGCTGACAGCCTGTGCCAAAGGAGCTACTGCAACAGCCGGTCTTTCTTCAGGATCGGTGCAGTAACTGATTCGAACAACTGAGAGATAATAATAGATTGCAATAGCCGTGTTGATGGCAGCCAGAATGACGAGAGGCAAATGACCGGCTTGCAGGGCACCGGCCAGGAGCATGAACTTACCCATGAAACCGACAAACGGTGGAATCCCGGCAAGGGCAAACATGCCGACTGCAAGAGTGAAGGCCATAAGTGGAGCCCGTTTATAGAGTCCGGTCAGGTCACTTATTTGCAGATTTTCACCCTTTACCGAAACATTACAGATAACCAGAAAACAGGCCAGATTCATCAGCATGTAACCGGTGATATAATAGATGGCTGATGCAAATCCGGTGTCCTTTAATGTGAGAACACCAAGGATTACAAACCCTGCATGGGCGATACCGGAAAATGCAAGCATACGTTTAATATCTTTCTGCACCAGGGCGATGAGGTTGCCATAAAACATGGAGCAGACAGCAAGAATCATCAGCAGGTTCACCAGAGCATCTGCCGATGGTGCTGCAAGTGTGGCAACCCGGATAAGTAATGCAACAGCGCCGAGCTTGGGTACCGAAGCAATAAACGCAGTCGTCTCATTTGAGGCCCCCTGGTACACATCCGGCAGCCAGAAATGGAAAGGGAAAAGGCCAAGCTTGAAAAAGAAACCGCCCATGACCATAGCAATTCCAACAATAGCGGCAGGGGAAGTTATTACCTGGCTCATGGCAGGAATTAATTCATTTAAATAGGTGGTCCCGGTGAGTCCGAAAAGATAACTCATACCGAAGAGCATAATGCCTGTTGCCACCACACCAAAGAGAATATACTTGATGCCGGCTTCCATCTGTTCACGCAGTCCGCCTTGATCATCCCGCATCGGCACGAGCAGATACAGGGCAAAGGAAGAAAGCTCCAGGGATACGAAGATGGCAAGCAATTCAACGCTGCTCACCAGCATGACCAGGCCAAGAGAACTTAACAGCAGAAAGAGATAATATTCCGCCCTGACCTTTTCATCTATTCCTTTCAGTTCACTGCTGAAAAGTAACAGCACGGTAACACCGCCTGTTATGCACAGTTTAAAAATCTGTGAAAACAGGTCAATACGATAAGCCCTGAAAAACAACTCCCCTTCAAGTTTCAGACTTGCAGTACAGATCAAAAACGTTATCACTGACAAGGCAGCAGTAATATTCCTGACAGTAGTGCTGCTCATCTTGCCAAGGGTGAGCAGAAATATTACCAGGCAGCTCAACAGGAGGAAAAGCTCCGGTAAAAACAATGCCATTTTCATCATATACCCTTTTCCATTCCGTAAATTATTGTCGGCATCGTAAAAGCACCCTTTCAGGGCATAAACACGATGCGGACAGGTATTGCGCCTATAACCTATTAATTTTTTTAGGCCCTGTTGCTGACTGAGAAACTTTTACAATTGTATCAATCATTGTGGTATCACAAGTTTTGCGATTTCTATAAAATTCTGCTGTTCCAAGCCGGCAATACCAACCTGTTGAATCAGGTTGGCTACGCTGGTATGCATTACATCCAAAAACGGCCCTGGATTCAAGCCGATCCACAGGACAAAAACCAACAGAGGCGCCAGGGTTAAAATTTCACGTACATTCAAATCTTTCAGATAGGACTGGTCAGGATTATGTTCTTCTCCCCAAACCACCTTCTGCAGCATGCGCAACATGTAAGCTGCTGCCAAAATAGCTCCAGGAATGGCACATGCCGCTATGATCTTCGACTTGGAAAAAGCACCAGCCAACACAAGAAATTCACCAATAAAACTGTTGGTGCCCGGGAAGGCCAAAGAGGAGAGGGAGAAAAAGCCCAGAAACGTTACATAAATCGGCATGAATTTACCAACTCCAGCCGCCATGGACAACTCACGGCTATGCGTACGCTCGTAGATCATACCGACTATAATAAAGAGCGCACCCGTGGTGATTCCGTGATTGATCATCTGCAGGAGGGCGCCTTCAATGCCATGGACATTTAAAACAAAAATCCCCAGGGTGACAAATCCCATATGCCCAACGCTGGAGTATGCGATAAGCTTTTTCATATCCGACTGGGCCAGGGCTGTAAAGCCGCCATATATAATGCCGGCAATGGAAAGCCAGAGAATATATGGCATGAATGTAATGGTCGCCTCCGGAGTGATCGGCAGACAGAAACGCAGGAAACCATAGGTGCCCATCTTCAACAGGACACTGGCCAGAACCACTGAACCGGCTGTTGGGGCCTCAACGTGGGCTGCCGGCAACCATGTATGAAACGGAAACATGGGCACCTTGATGGCAAAAGCCAGGAAAAAAGCCAGAAATACATAAATCTGGAATACGGAAGAGTAATCCTGCCCCATCATCATCGGGATGCTAAAGGAGCCATTTTCCAGATACAGGGCAATGATCGCAACTAAAAGCAGCACAGATCCTGCCAGGGTATAGAGAAAAAACTTAATTGAGGCATATATCTTTCTGGGGCCGCCCCATATGGCAATAAGCAGATACATGGGGATGAGCATGGCCTCCCAGAGAATGTAGAAGAGCACAAAGTCAAGGGACATGAAAACACCAAGCATGGATGTTTCCATAATCAGCAGACAGGCAAGGAACGGACGCACGCGGGTTTTAATATAGTTCCAGGAACAGAGAACACAGAGCGGCATAATCATGGTGGTCAACAGAACGAGAAGCAGGCTGATACCATCAATACCCAGGGTGTAATTGATATCCCACATCGGAATCCAGGCATGGTGTTCACCAAACTGGAACATTGCGGTTGTCTTGTCAAACTTGAAATACAGCGGCAGGGAAACAATCGCTATCAAGAGGGTTGCCGCCAGGGTCGAGTACTTGGCCACCTCGTCGTTTCTCAATAAAAGAAGTGGGATCACTCCAGCAAGCGGCAGAAACACCAGCAGGCTTAAAATGGGGTATCCCAGAGTATTCATGATCAGAAAATCTTGCATTTCCTGTTTCCCTTATTATTTAGCGTTTTATCCTGAAATTAATATTTCTTAATATTTACCAGAGCAACCTATCAGCCAAACACATAGGCTACAATCAACACGGCTAATATCGAAGTCGCGTAGTAAATATTGTACTGCAACTTACCGTTCTGAACTTCCCTCAACTTTGTACCCGTAGAACGAACCAACCGTGCAATACCGTCAACAAACCCGTCAATACCATGCCAGTCAAACCAGGACCAGAACTTCGAAGTCGTCATTAATGGACGCAGTCCGACATTCCTGTAGACTTCACTGAACCAGGTATCAAAAGTCTGGATGGGCTTTCGTGCCAGCCAGTAAAAACCCCTGCCGCCTATTCGATAGAACCAGTCCATATCGATACTGATTGTCGGCTCCGGAGCCAGCTTCTTGATAAGCAGGAAAAAACCCAGCGCCGTGAAGAGCAGGATCTGGAGGGATTCAGCTACATGATAGGACGAATATACGTGCAGGGCATACTCTGCCGCTTCATTCTGATAGGGCAGCATTTTGTAAAGATATGGTGTATAGCTGCCGATGAAAATACAGAGAAATGATGCAACAGCCATGGCTACCATCATATTCCATGGGGGATCAGCAGCTTTTTCCCAGGTCTCCTTGGAGCAGTTGTTCTTACCGAACCAGATAAAGTAAGGCACTTTCAAACCGGTGTGCAGAAAGGTACCTGCTGAGGCCAATGTCAACAGAAAGGACGCCCAGTACAAATGTTGCTCAGCACCGGCAAATACAATCATCGACTTGCTGACAAATCCTGAAAATAACGGAAATGCGGAGATCGACAGACCGCCTATCAGAGTAAAGACAAAGGCCCATGGCATTTTCTTGTAAAGCCCGCCCAGTTCTGAGAACTTGCTTTTGCCAGTCATATAGAGCACCGAACCACACCCCATGAACAGCAAGCCCTTATAGAGAATATGGGCAAAGGCATGTGCACAGGCACCGTTGATCGCCATCTGGGTGCCAATACCTACCCCGGCAACCATGTAGCCGACCTGACTGATAATATGATAGGCCAAAAGCCTTCGGGAATCGTTTTCAAGCACCGCGTACACAACACCATAGAGCGCCATGATGACACCAAGTACGATCAGGATGTCGAGTCCGGCCAGGCCGCGGGCCAGGGCATAAACTGCTGTCTTCGTGGTAAAAGCACACATAAAGACCGCACCGGAAACAGTTGCTTCACCATAGGCGTCAGGCAACCAGGCATGGAATGGGGGTACAGCAGCATTTAAAATAAAACCCACCATGATCAGATAGGTATAAAGTGTCGGGTGGTCCACGTCGAGCAGGTTAAAGTCAAGGGCGCCGGTTGCCTTGTAACGCAGGACAAACCCGGCCAGAAGGATCAGGCCGCCGGCAGTATGAACCAGGAGGTACCTGTAACCGGTGGGCAGGGATTGCTTACGTTTGCGGAACCAGACCAGAAAGACAGATGAGAAGGCCATCAACTCCCAGAAAATAAAGAGTGTAATATAATCAGCACAATAGATGACACCAAGAGAACCACCAACATACATCCAGGCCGCCATGTGCTCCTTGGGGTCTTTCACATGCAGGCCGTACATCGAGCCGATGATGCACATGAGTGTCATGATATAGCCGAACACCTGACTTAAGGCATCAACCCGCCCAAAGGTTAGTTCCCAATCCATGAAATTGACAACACCGTAAGTACCGTGCTGCATATTCAGAACACTGATAAAGGCAAGGATGGGCACCAGCATGAGAAAGGGTTTTCTGGCCGGCCCCATAATAAACGGCAGCAGCAGAGCACCGATGATTAATACAAATCCTGGATGTATAAACTCAGTCATCGTAAAAGTCCTCCGGTGACATAATCCGGAAATTACTACCAAACCATTTAATGTGACCGTACCATTTGGAAAGGATAATGATCAGTACACAGGCGATAAAACCGAACACAGCCCAAAAACCGGGCAATGTTTCTATTGCGAGATGGGCAGAATGCTTGTCAACAAACGTGACATCATAAACCACCAACAGGGCCAGAACGACATAACAGACTCGAATGACTGTCTTCAGCCGATCCCGCAGATAATCAATTAGTTTTACAATCATCTTTTCACCACATTACGTATCATTTATTTACTCAAGTCAAACCTGTCTCAATGGCCAGCCGGTGGTTCATGGGGCACAATCTCTACTTCATGGGGCACAACAACAGGGGCCCCATGGGTCTCAACAGGAACTCCATGGGTATCAACTGGGGCTGCTCCATGGGTGTCAATTTGAGCTCCATGTGCCTCTGGTACTCCATGGGCCTTAACCGACGGGATGAATTTAGGTGCACCTGCCGGGTTGTATTGCGGCATGGCAACAGCCACATTATCAGGTGTCACCCTATCAACAAATTTCATCATAAATCCCGGAAATATTCCGATAACGATTGAAATAATAGCTGCTATCATGATCGGTATGACCATGGCCAGAGGAGCTTCCTTTATACCCTCATATTTTTCCCCTGGAGGCCGTTTGCCAAAAAATGCCTTATAAGTAACAGGGGCAAAATAGGCAGCATTCAGCAGGGTGCTGGCCAGAAGAACCAGAAGAATCCCAACATAATGGGACTCCATTTCCATGGTGCCCACCAGCAGCTTCCACTTGGTGACAAAACCTGCCACCGGTGGAGCGCCTATCATGGAGAGCGAGGCTATACCAAAGGCGGCAAAGGTAAAGGGCATGGTGCGACCCAGACCGCCCATCTCGGAAATATTTTTCTTGTGGGCAGCAACATAGATAGCACCGGCACAGAAAAAGAGTGTAATTTTAGAAAAGGCATGATTGGCGATGTGAATCAGCCCACCTTCAATTGCTGTTGGAGTAAGAAGCGCCACGCCGAGGATGATGTAAGAAAGCTGGCTCACCGTGGAATAGGCCAGCCTGGCCTTGAGATTGTCCTTGGAAAGTGCAATGATCGAGGCCATGAGAATGGTGAATGAAACAAAATACGCAGTGGGAATGCCCAGGTTCAGGGCACTCATGGTGTCAACTCCGAACACGTAGAGCATAACCCGGGTGGTTGAGAAAACACCGACCTTAACAACTGCAACCGCATGGAGCAGCGCACTGACCGGTGTCGGGGCAACCATGGCGCCTGGCAGCCAGTGATGGAACGGCATGATACCATTCTTGGCAAATCCAAAAATGCAGCAGATATACAGTATGGTTACCAGGGTGGAGTTAGCGTCTGGAGGCAAAATACCAGTGCTTATGTTCGTTGCAAAATCAAGGTTGCCGGTCAGAACATAGATAAGAATCATGGCCGGCAATACAAATCCCTTTGCAGTTGTGGTCAGGTAAATAATATACTTCCTGGCCCCGGCATACCCTTCTTTATCCTGGTGATGAGCGACCAGTGGGTAGGTGCAGACACTGACGATCTCATAAAAGAGATACAGGGTAAAAAGGTTGTCAGAAAAAGCCACACCAATAGCCCCGAAGAGTGACAGAGCAAAACAGGTATTAAACCTGGTCTGGGCATGCTCCTTCAATCCACGCATGTAGCCCATGGAATAGAACACTGCAATAATCCACAAAAATGAGGCGGCCAGAGCAAAGATCATGGAAAAGGCATCGACCCGAAATGTCAAACTTAAGCCGGGGAGGATATCAAAAACGGTGCACTTCAACATTTTGCCTGCCAGAACATCCGGTACCATTGATGCGATGATCACAAACATGATCACTGCAGCAACGGTTGACAGGCTTTCCCGAAAATTGGGTTTGCGACCCGCCATGCTAACCAGGATCGCGCCGATCAGAGCGGTTAAAACGGCATATAATGGTTTACAAGAAGCAACAATTTCCATGACCAGTTTCCCTTCTCCTCAACCTATCCATTTAATTCCGCAATATCATCAACATCGATGGTACGGAAGTTTCTATAAACAGCAATTATAATGCTGAGGGCAATTGCAGCCTCTGCTGCGGCAATACCCATGATAAACAGGGTAAATATCTGACCCACTGTAGGGTCCGGGGCCAGAAACCTGTTAAAGGCCATAAAGTTGAGCGATGCGCCTGCCAGAATAAGTTCCCCTGCGATCAACATGCCGATCAGGGTGCGGCGGTGTACCAGACCATAAAACCCTATACCGAATAACAACGCGGCAATTATAAGGTAGGTGATAAGATTATCGCCAAATGCCGGTATGCTCATGATTCCCCTCCTGTCTGTGACCTGCCCTGCCGTGCAAGCACCAGGGCCCCGATAATCGCCAACAGTAACACAAGCGAAATGAGCTCAAATACCATGCTGTAATTTGTCAGCAGGGCTTTGCCGACCTCTTCCAAAGAACCATCATTAATTCGCTCGGGTGTGGAGATCCACGCTGTTTTACCTGCCAGGCTTGACAACCCCCAGAAAAGCAAAATGCCGAGAGCAAAACTCAAAGGTCCTGTAAAAATACTGCCCTTTCCCACCTCAATTTCAGGTTTTGGGTCAGCCAGCATGACTGCAAAAACAATGGTTACACAAACAGCACCCACATAGATCAACATCTCCATCAGGGCCACAAAGGGACTGTTCAAGTAATAATAAAGACCGGAAACACCAATAAAACAAATGGCAAGCCCGGTGACAGCCCTGATTAAACGTTCTGAATGGGTGGCAATAACTGCACCCAGCACCGTTGTCATCACGATGACGAGAAATACCAGACTTGAAAGTCCTTCAGCTGAAAACAGAGGCACCATCAACTTTTTTCCTTTAAGCGTTTAATAAGATCAAAAATAAAATCTTCTTTTCTCGGGCTGGCGAGATTGTAATCCTTTGAAAATGTAATTGCCCCGAACTTGCAGCTTTCGACACACTGACCACAAAGACTGCATGTGGTAAAATTAAGGATATACTCGGTCACGACCTTGCCCTTGACACCCTCCCGCTTTTCACCTTTAACAGTGATACATCCAGAGGGACACCCCTTCTCGCACATGCCGCAGGCGATACATTTCGGTTCACCGGTCTCCTCGTTCCCTATCAGTTCGATATGGCCGCGGAACCTGGGTGTCATCTCCACATGCTCGTGGGGATACTGCATGGTAACCACCGGCTCAAAGAAATATTTAGCGGTAATCCCCAGCCCGATAAAGAGACTTTTGGTACCACTTATCAATTCTTCAAAATAACCACTCATAGTCTATAAACCTTTCATTTACAGCCAGGGGAAAATCTTTATCTGCAAAGCCGTCAGTATCAGGTTAAACAACGAAATTGGGATCAACACTTTCCAGGAAAGGTTGAGCAACTGATAAAACTGGGTACGCGGGTAAGTCCAGCGGATCCAGATAACAATAAAAATCAGGGCATAGAGTTTAATGAGGAACCAGAACAAGCCCCAGAAAACTCCAAGGAAACCTTCCGGACTAAAAGGAATAGGTGACTGCCATCCCCCCAGGAAAAGAATAACCGCTAAAGCGGCGCCAATTACGATATTGGCATATTCGCCCATGAAGAAGACGCCAAATCCCATACCCGGATATTCGGTATAGACGCCGGCAATCAATTCACTCTCAGCCTCTGCCATATCAAAGGGAGCCCGGTTTGTCTCTGCAAGAGAGCAGACAAAAAAGATCAAAAAGGAAACAGGCATCAGCAGGCTGATATCAAGACGGAAGATGTGCCAGTGGAAAAACCAGCCAGCCTGTGACCTGACAATTTCATTGAGATTCATGGTATTGGTCACCATGACCATAGTGATCACGGTAATCAACATGGGAATCTCATAGGCCACATTCTGGGAAACAGTTCGAGCGGCGGCAATAACAGCATATTTATTGGCAGAACCCCAGGCACCCAGCAAAAGGCCAAGCACGTTGACTGAAGCAAAGGCAAAGATCATCAACAGGCCTAAGTTGATCTCAGCAGCAACAAAAGTTTCGCTGAATGGAATTACGCAAAAGCTCATGATGGCAGGCACCATGACCATCAGGGGTGCGACCATGAAAAGAATCGGATCAGCCCCTTTTGGTAGAAAAAGCTGCTTGGTCATGAGTTTGATGCCGTCAGCAATTGGCTGCAGAAGACCATACGGGCCAACCTCTTTCGGGCCGATACGTCGCTGGACATGCGCGGCACCCTTTCTCTCACTCCAGACAAGGTACGCGGCATTCAATCCGGCAAAGGCCATGGCGAAAATAACAAAAAGGATCACTCTGAACGGTTCAGGCATTGTTATCTTTTACGTCCTTTTCATTGAGGTTTATCTTATGCAGTTTACTTCTGCCTTATGCAGCATGAACAAAAAAATTACCTGTCTATCTCCGGTATCACCAGGTCAAGGCTTCCCATCAGTGCAAGGGCATCGGGGAGAAGCATACCTCGGCTGGCCTCATCAAAAAGACTCAGGTTGGAGTAAGTAGGCGAACGCAATTTCAACCGGTAGGCTGTATTGGTACCATCACTGACAAGGCGGACACCAAAAGAGCCGCGGGCCGCTTCCACTGCATAGTAGTAATCACCTTTCTCAGGTTTAACCAACTTGACGGCTTTTTTCGGCTTTATCTCTCCCTCCGGCAGCTTATCCAGTGCCTGCTCTATGATCCGCATGGACTGCTCAATCTCGTCCATTCGTACCATATAGCGAGCCATGGAATCTCCCTCTTCATAAACCGGAACATCAAAATCAAATTCAGGATATACCGAATAGGATTCGTCCTTACGCACGTCAAAATTAATTCCAGATCCCCTGGCAACAGGACCGGTGGCGCCATAGCGCCGTGCCATATCCTTGGAGATGGGGCCGATGTCCTTCAGACGCTTGATGAGAATTATGTTTTTTGTGACCAGGGCGTCATACATGGGCATTCTTTTCCGCAACCGCTTGATAAGCTCCCTGGTACCGGTGATAAAAGAATCATCAATATCGTTATAGACTCCGCCAAAACGGAAATAACAGTATGTCAGCCTGGATCCGGTAACAGATTCCAGCAAATCAAGTATCTGTTCACGATCATCAAAGGCATAAAGCAGCGGTGTAAATCCGCCAAGATCAAGCACGAAGGCACCAAACCACAGGAGGTGACTGGAAATCCTATTCAACTCGACGGTGATCACCCGCAGGTACTCGGCCCGTTCCGGAACTTCAATACCTGCTGCCCGTTCCACGGCTGCAACATATCCATGATTATAGGACAGGGCCGAGAGGTAATCCATTCTGCCGCAATTGGGCAAAAACTTGACCCAGGTACGATTCTCACCCATTTTTTCATGCATCCGGTGGATATAGCCTAAAACCGGTTCTGCTTTAACAATATACTCGCCATCCATCTCCAGTTTGACCCGCAGGACGCCGTGGGTTGCCGGATGCTGCGGTCCCAGATTAAGAATAAAAGTTTCCTGATTCAGATCTTGTTGCAGTAATCCGTTCATGCCTTGAAATCCTTCAGCAGTGGATGAAAATCAGCATCTTCCGGCAAAAGCAGCGGTTCAAGATTGGGATGGCCGGTAAATTTAATGCCAAAAAAGTCGTGTGTTTCTCGTTCGTGCCAATTGGCGCCCTGGTAGATATGGGAAATGGTCGGTATTGCAGGATTGTTTCGATCTGTTCTGGTTCGAATTACTACCCTGCAGAGTTCATCAAAATGGTTAAAATCATAGACTGCTTCCAGTTGCTGATCATCAATCCAGTCAACACCTGTAATGGATTCAATAAAGAAGTTCTCCCGGTTAAGAATCTCAACAGCGGTTACAACCTTATCCGGATCCAGTTCAACATCAAGATGATAGCCTTTAGCCTGGTAATCTGTTTCTTTGGGACCTGGTGGAGTTGCTGGTTCCTCGGCTTCTTCCGGCTTTGACTCTTCCTGTTCCTCAGCGGCAGCAGCGGGTTCTTCAACAGCAGCCTCAGCGGCAACAGTTTCAATCTCTGCCGCTTCAGGAGCTTCTTGAGTTTCCTGAATATCATCGTACAGGCTGTCTAAAGCCTCTTTTATCCTTGCCAAAAGCATTTTATTTGGCCTCCACCCGTGGCCATCTCCGGAAACCGGTGACCTTTTCTTCAAGTTCCAAAATACCTTCAATCAACGCCTCTGGCCTGGGAGGGCATCCGGGAATGTAAATATCAACAGGCAGAAACTTATCAGCACCCTCAACAATGCCGTACTGGCCTTCAAAAGCAAAGGGGCCGCCGGAAATAGCACAATTCCCCATGGCAATAACCCACTTGGGTTCCGGCATCTGGTCATAAAGGGTTTTCACTGCCGGCTCCATCTTCTTGGAAATCGTGCCAGCAACAATCATGACGTCACATTGCCGGGGAGATGGCCTGAATACTTCTGCCCCGAAGCGGGCCAGATCAAAACGCGCCGCTCCGGTGGCCATCATTTCAATAGCACAACAAGCAAGGCCAAAGGTCATCGGCCACAGTGAATTGGCCCGACCTAAAGACAGTATCTTGTCAAGGTTGGCAAAATGAATTATCGGGGGTTGTATATCTTGCGTTCCCACTTAAACACTCCCTTTTTCCATGCATAGACTAATGCCAGCGATAAGATGCAGACAAAAATTAAAATCTCAACAAAGTCACGAATTCCAGGCACGGTGTCATAAGCCAGCGCTACTGGAAACAAGAACAAAACATCGACATCGAAGGCAAGAAACATCAAGGCATAGAGGTAGTAAACAATGCCGAACCTGATCCAGGCGTCGCCAATTGGCTCTACACCACATTCGATAGCCTGTTGGGTTTTGTTGGAAATATTTCGGGTTCCGCGGGGTGAAAAAATGTGAGCGACAATGAATGGCCCAACGGCCATAAGAAGACCGCCAAGAAAAAAGGCGGCCACATAAAGATGATCTAAGATTGGTTGTTGTGCCACGTAAAAGCTCCTTTAGTAAAGGTAGCAAAATGTACACGTCCGCTTAGCGGCATTTTTCTAATTCAATCACTATCCCTTGTCAAGGAAAACTGAGGCAAGATTTATAAAAAAAAATTGCCGCACCCCCCCTGATACTCCCGCAAACTACCACAATGTATCAGTCCTGAAAAACATAACATATTGATGAATTTGCTCGCCTGTCAACAACTACAGCCAGTTAGGTGTTTTTACCCACAACAAAAATAGGTATTTTTACCAGGTTTTTAAAAGTGCACGAAACTTCCTAACACTAGATTCTCAATATCCACTTATCAGCTTATCGATGCTCACTAACTGAATGCAAATAACAACCAGCTCCATTGCTGTGTGAACATCTGCTGCAGAAGGAAAGGAAGGGGCAATACGAATATTTCTGTCGTCGGGATCCATGCCATAGGGGAAGGTTGCGCCTGCAGGCGTAAGTTTGACTCCTGCAGCAGCCGCTTTTTTTATCACATCCCGGGCACAGCCACTGAGTGTATCAATGCTGACAAAATATCCACCGTTGGGGCTGCTCCACTCTGCAATACCAGTACCCGTAAGTTCTTGGTCCAGCACATTGCGCACTGCATCAAACTTGGGTTTCAGGATCGCAGCATGTTTTTTCATATGGTCCTCAATCCCGGCAATAGTCTTAAAAAAAAGAACATGGCGGAGCTGGTTCAACTTGTTGGGCCCAATGGTCTGAAACTGCATTTTACTCAAGACAAACTCTATATTTTTTCTACTGCCGGCCATCATGGCAACTCCGGCACCGGCAAAGCTTATTTTGGATGTTGAACCGTAAAGAAAAACCCTTTCCGGGTTCCCTCCATTTTTGCAGGCTGTAAGTAAATTCTTTAAAGAATCATGAGAATCGGACAGGTGATGGACCGTATATGCGTTATCACAGAATATTGTAAAATCCCTGGCCCTTGTTTGCATGGAAGCCAGCCGGTCTATCACCTCATCAGAATAGGTGATACCGGTGGGGTTACTGTACTTTGGAACACACCACATCCCCTTGATAGCGTCATCTGAAGCAACGAGCTCTTCGACACTGTCCATGTCAGGGCCATTTGCGTCCATGGCAACATTGATCATTTCAATCCCCAGATATTGGCAGATTGAAAAATGGCGATCATATCCAGGACTGGGGCAAAGAAATTTAACCTTTGGAAGTTTTCCCCATGGTTGATCACTGTCGACCATACCATAAACCAGGGCCCCCATTATGGTGTCATGCATCATTTTCAGACTGGCACTGTCTCCAACGATTATCTCATCGTCAGCGACTTCCATATATCTGGCAAAAAGCTCCTTTGCTTCTTTAATACCATCAAGACCACCATAATTGCGGCAATCCAAGCCACTCTGCGTTTTATACTCGCGGCTGATATCACCGGTCAGCATATCCATGGCAAGATCAAGCTGCTCTAGACTTGGCTTGCCGCGGGTCATATCCAGTGTCAGCTTTTTTTCCTGAAAAGCACCATAGCGGGTAAGCAATTCTTCTTTTAAGGCCTTTAATTCAGCTATATTAAACTCTGCATATGGGGTCATATCAACATTCCTTTCTGTGCAAAAAATCTTACCGACAAATTCAACCAACCCGATAATTCAATTCAGGATTGTAAGTTTATTCTTTATTTTAATAAAATACTTCTTTTAGAAAAAGACCGGCAGCAGGAGCTGTAGGTCCTGCTGCACACCTGTCTTTTGCAGCAAGAATTGCTGCAACATCCGACTGTGCCAGTTTACCTTTACCCACCTCAAGTATGGTGCCGACAATATTTCTTACCATATGGCGCAAAAAGCCATCACCAGTAATGACAAACCTATGTTTTCCCACAGTTTCCAGTGTTTCCAGGGATGCCTCTAAAATAGTACGAACTGCTCCCCGCCCGGACAATTCCAGGTTACGGGAGCCGGCACCTTCAAAACTGGAAAAATCATGGGTACCTTTCAGATAGGTTAAACTGTTCCGCATGGACCCAATATCAAGCTCTTCAAAAACATGGGCACTATAAAGACGTTCAGTCGGCAACTGCACTGGACCATTACTGAAATTATACCAATAGGTTTTAGCCTTTGCACTGCGCCTGGCATGAAAATCCGGTTCAACATCGTATGCTTCCAACACCCTTATATCACTCGGCAGCATGCTGTTTAAACCCTTCACAAATCCCAGGCAAGGAATATTTGCTTCTGTGTTAAAATTTGCAACCATGCCAAACGCATGCACCCCGGCATCAGTCCTTCCTGCTCCATTAAGACTGAGAGCCTCGCCTGTCATGATATGAAGTTTGTCTTCAATGACCCCTTGAACCGCCTTTGCTGACTTCTGCTTTTGCCAGCCTGCGTAACCGGCACCATCGAAAGCCAGCAGCAGTTTTATGTTCCGTTTATGGCTCACGGAAATAAAGGTGCTGAAAGCAACCCCTGGGTCTCAGGCAAGTTACACATGAGATTCATATTCTGCACCGCCTGTCCGGCTGCCCCCTTTACAAGATTATCAATTGCAGAAAGTATGACTATCCTGCCAGTGCGATTATCAATCTTGACGCCTATATCACAGAAATTTGAACCTCTGACAAAATTTGTTGCCGGATAACTGCCTGGTTCACACAACCGGACAAAGGTCTCATCCTTGTAAAAACTCTTATAAACCTCATTTACCTCAGAATCCGACATGGCTTGGGTTAATTTCGCATAGATCGTGCTGAGAATACCCCGTGATATTGGCAAAAGATGCGGCGTAAAAGAAATGGTGACCGGTTTTTTGCAGAGAAGACTTATTTCCTGTTCCATCTCTGGAGTGTGCCGATGTTCCGCAACCTTGTAAGCTTTAAAACCATCAGCCACCTCGCAAAAAAGGCTCCCGGTCTGAGGTAAACGTCCGGCCCCGGAAGCGCCGGACTTGGAATCCGCAATAATGGTTTCAGGCTCAATTGCTTCAGCCTGGAGCAGTGGAGCAAGACCTAAAATAACACTGGTCGGATAGCAACCTGGATTGGCGACCAGGCGTGCCCCAGCTATCTGTTGCCGATACAGTTCAGGTAACCCGTATATCGCTTCAGCAAGGTATTCCGGTGCAGTATGATTCTGGTACCATTTCTCATAGACTTCTGCATCATGCAGCCTGAAATCAGCCGAAAGGTCTACAACCTTTTTGCCCGCTTTCAAAAGATCAGGAACAATCGCCATGGCTGTCTGGTGTGGCACTGCAGTAAAAAATAAATCTGCCCGATCAGCCAATTCTTCTGTCTTCAGGTCTTCACAAACAATATCAACCATACCCGTAAGATTCGGATAGACATCTGCAAGCTTCTTACCATTATATTGCCGGGAGGTGGCCACAGAAAGTTTGACATCAGGGCAGTTGCACAGCAAACGGGCCAGTTCAACACCCGTGTAACCGGATGCCCCCACGATACCAACTTTAATCATTGCCTTTATCTCCTTCCTAAAGTTCATGCACACAGGATTATTTGAAAAACTATATTCTCAAATTGCTGCATAGCCTGCATTTAAACAAAAAAAAACAGGGGAAGGCAACTGCAAACTTGCCTTCCCCTGTTTTCATAAATCTTAAGGGAATATAAAAACCCGTAAACTAAAAAATTAACGTTTCGAGAACTGGAATTTTGCCCGGGCACCTTTCTGGCCGTATTTCTTTCTTTCCTTGGCTCTCGGATCACGGGTCAAGAGACCGGTTTTCTTCAAAGTCAACCTGTATTCCGGATTCACTTCCAGCAGGGCTTTGGATATACCATGGCGCAGAGCTTCTGCCTGTGCATGTTTTCCACCACCCTTCAGGGTAGCCATAACATCATATTGCGATTCCGTTTCGGTTGTTTTGAAGGGTTTTTCAATCTTTTGGCGCAAAAAACCTCCCCCAAAGTAATCTTCAACCGTATGATTGTTTACCTGGATATCGCCTGCTCCCGGCTTGATCCATACTCTGGCCACAGCCGTTTTTCTCTTGCCGGTAGCGTAAAATCTATTTTCAGCCATTAGTTACTCTCTCCATAAATCTTATACTCACTTAAACTTCAAGCATTTCAGGTTGCTGTGCAGCATGGGGATGCTCACCACCTGTATAAATCTTGAGCTTCTTTAATTGTTTGCGTCCCAAACTGTTTTTGGTCAGCATGCCTTTAACCGCCGATTTGAGAAGCTCCGTTGGTTTCTTTACAAGCATCTCTCTGGCTGTCGTTTCTGTAAGTCCTCCAATCCAACCGCTATGACGATAGTAAATTTTATCGTCAAGCTTCTTGCCAGTCAGCTTCACCTTTTCTGCATTTACAACAACTATGAAGTCACCGACATCCATATGGGAGGAGAAATTTGGTTTATGCTTGCCGCGCAATCGTATTGCTATTTCAGATGCCAGACGACCAAGCACCTTGTTTTCAGCATCCACTACAAACCAATTCCTTTCAATCTCCTGAACCGGAGTATGATAGGTTTTCATATATAATCCTCTACAAACATCTCATCTAAGTGTTTCAAAAAGCGGAAAATCCACCTTCAGCTTTATATAAAATAGGTTCAGGTCGAGACCCGAACCTTGGCCCGAAAATAAACTATAAATTTATATAACGATCTCTCCAATCTGTCAATAAAAAAAGGCCCGACAGTTGTCGAACCATCCCAGTAAAAAAAATGGAGCGGGAAACGAGATTCGAACTCGCGACTTCAACCTTGGCAAGGTTACACTCTACCACTGAGTTATTCCCGCTCGCGCAAACCAACTGGAAAGCCAGGGAATATAACGAGTCACCTACCTGTTGTCAACAAAAAAACTATGGTGAATCCCCTCTTTGCCATTTGCAAACTCAATCCAACCTTAAATTCTTTTTTTTGATAAATCTTATATAGCTATTGCCCTCCAACCATACAAATTGTATAGATATTCATAAGTTGCATTTTTAAATAATTGTATTAAGACGAACAGCACACTTATCATCCAAAATAGTTTAATGCATTGGAGCAAAGTTCATGGCTAATACATCAAGATTCGGGGCAATACACCGCAAAACAAAAGAAACAGACATCAAGCTTAATCTCAAACTTGATGGACAAGGTATAACCTCGATACAATCAGGCGTTTCCTTCATGGATCACATGCTGACACTTTTTGGTGTACATGGGTTTTTTGATTTAGATGTTAAGGGTACAGGCGATATTGAAGTGGATGACCACCATACAGTTGAAGACCTGGGCATATGTCTTGGACAGGCATTAAAGCAAGCTTTGGGAGACTTAAGCGGTATCTGCCGTTACGGCTTCAGCGTGATCCCAATGGATGAGGCCCTGGCTCAGGTCGCAGTAGATATTTCCAATCGACCGTACCTCCACTATGAGGCTCCGATTAAGGACCAAAAAGTTGGAACATTTGATACTGCCCTGGCTAAAGAATTTCTCCGGGCCCTTTCTTTGCACGCAGGCCTTACACTCCATGTCAAAGTACTTCACGGTGACAATGCCCACCACATCATTGAGGCTGTCTTCAAGGCGCTCGGCCGTGCTCTCGGACAGGCCGTCAGCCTTGAACCACGAACATCAGGCCCCCTTTCTTCCAAAGGGTCTTTATAAATTAAGGGCTGCAGGATGATGATATATGAAATATATCCTCCCAGAAATTCATACATTAATTAAGGAGTTTTCAATGAAAAATATCCACAAAAAATTCGCCTGCTGGCTCTTAGCTGTTCTCCTGATTTTCTCTGCAGGATGTTCAATTATCACGCCTGGAGATACCGAGGAAGAGCTTGTCCCCATAAGTTCTATCGGCGTTTTGCCAGTACTCACAATCAGCCATCTGCAATCAGGAAAAGAGAATACTGCAGGGATTGAAGCTGGTGCCGAGAGCATAGACTCATTACTTGCAGATTATTTTCAGAGTTATCAGAATATCAGGTTAATATCCCAAAGTGAGCTTGAGGGGTTACCTTCATTAAAGTCTGGTAAATTGCTTTATGTGGCAAGTGAAGCTGGAAAGGAATTACATTATGATGCAGTACTGATCACATCTGTTGAACGTTATCGAGAAAGAGACGGATCAGAATATGCTGTTATGGAACCGGCCTCAGTTGCTTTCTCTCTCAAACTGCTTGCTGTTGAAAGCGGCCAGATTATCTGGAGCGCTGATTTTGATCAAACCCAACAGCCCCTTTTCGAAAATATTCTTAAATCCCGTTCAACGGGATCAGGTTTTCGCTGGCTCACTGCTGAAGAATTAGCATCTGCCGGCTTGACCAAAAAACTCAATAGCTGCCCTTACCTGTTGAAGAACTGACACAGGCTTCATGAGTGTTTTAAGCAAGCCTGTTAATCGGAAGATTGGTCGTGCCATGCACGACTATTCAATGCTTGCTGACGGCGACCAGGTCCTCATTGCAGTTTCCGGTGGTGTCGACAGTCTTGTCCTTTCCTGGATCCTTAACAATTGGCAACATAAAGCACCTATCCGATATAATCTTTTAGCTGTATACATTGACAATGGCTTTGGCACCAGTATGAGTGATAATGTTGCAAAACAGCTCGACAGGATTAACGTTTCATACCTGATTGAAAAAACAGACTTCTGGGAAAGGGCAGCGGCCGCAGAAGATGGGAAAAGTACCTGCTATCACTGTGCAAAATTACGCCGGAATCTACTTTTTTCAATTGCTGAGCAACAGGGTTTTAATAAAATAGCATTTGGGCACCATAAGGATGACATCCTTGAAACCTTTTTCATCAACCTGCTTTACGCAGGGAATCTCAGCACCATGGTCCCTAAGCAGGAACTCTTTGACGGCAGGATAAATATTATCAGACCCATGGCCTATCTTGTAAAAGATGAGATCCGGAAGATTGCAGCAGAAATCAATATTATACCGGTAAAAAATACTTGCCCAAAGGACAGCGATTCCAAAAGGCAGGTAGCCAGAAAAGTTGTAGCATCGCTCAGTGAGCTTGACCCCAAAGTAAAATCCAACATATTTGCCGCGCTTTCAAACATCCGGAAGGGATACCTGCTGGATAACACCATTTAGATTATTGCCCAAACAGGTCGTTACAAAAGCATATTTTTTATTTCAGCCTGACAATTTTTGTCTCTTTCTCCTGCTCCACTTCACAAATTTCCGACGTACAACCGAATATTGATTCCTGGTCACCCCAGGACGAACTATACTTAATTACCTGAAATAACGAAATAATTCTCGTAATTGGCGGGGCATATTCAACCGCTTTTCCATTACTGGCATATTTCTTGCTTTATTTATAAATGATAAAAATCCAATGAGTAAAAATCCGGGCCCAGAGGACCCGGCTTTGGTTCGCCCCTTGAAGGGGCCTCTATGCTGCCGCATCCA
>Ga0255044_10000042_pt1 | contig 20962 bp, 21 predicted proteins | sample BC1_12_21_MG_FD_183651 | JGI IMG/M metagenome (GOLD analysis project Ga0255044, IMG submission 183651) | Seawater microbial communities from Strait of Georgia, British Columbia, Canada - BC1_12_21 | ecosystem: Environmental > Aquatic > Marine > Strait | place: Canada: British Columbia... | reverse complement strand
CATAATTAGTTAAATCAAAATTAAAATTTTTATTACAATATTTTTTAACAGGTTTATTAACTTTTGTAAATGATTGTGATTTACTATCTCTACACGATTTACTTTTACATGAAGATTTTTCACAAGGTGATTTTTCTCTATGTGGTTTCACACAAGGTGATTTTTCTCTATGTGGTTTCACACAAGGTGATTTTTCTCTATGTGGTTTCATACAAGATGGTCTACAATAAGTTGTTTCAATACAAGATGGTTTAATACAATGTTTATTTTTCTTTTTTTCTTTTTTTTTAATAATATTACATATTTCATTTGAGCAATTTTTATCATCAACATAAAATTGTCCCATCATCATCATATCATGATGAATCGGGAAATGACAATGAAACATATAACCTAGTTGATTATTATCATTACTACTATAATTAGAAAATTTAGTTAAAAATGATATATTTGTTAATGGACTGATAGAATAACTATCTAAACTACCAAAATTATTTTCATTTATATTTTGAATACTAGTTTCACTATTTTTAATAATAAATCCACTCGTTAAATGAAAATGAAGTGGTAGACTATGAAAATTAGTAATATCATAATTAGTATATTTCCAAATTTCAGTATCATCTTTTTCAACAGTAAAATTCATAATATAATCATTATGGATTTTAAATGGATTACCTGTATGTTTATGATTACATTTTAATTCTAATGATACATTTCTATGAAGCATATTATTTAAATGATTATCGTGATTATTATTTTCCATATTATTTAATATTTTAACAGTTCCACCATTATAACTTTCATTTTCTTTTTTTTCAGTCCAAGGATGGGAATATTTTTTACATTTTATTTCCAATTCACTTAATCCAAGCCTTAATTCGTGTTTTTTACCTTTTTTATGTTTTTGAGTCATTCCCATAAATTCTATACCTAAAAATTGCATAATTGAATTACTTCCTTCAATAATATAGTCTTTTTCATGTGAATTATTTTCTAAAATAATTTCTACAATTTTAATATCTTTTAGTAAATGTGAAGGACAATTGTAATTACCCATTGATTTTCTGAATCCATTTATATCACTATACGTTTTTTTCCAATTATAATGTAAATCTATACATTTTTCTTTAAATTTATAATTAATTAATCTTTTAAATTCACATAAATTTAAAGGTAAACAAGTTGGATCAAATTCAATTACATGATGTTTTATATTACTAATATGATCATGGTTAAGTTCATAACCACATACACAGCAATTTTGATTTGAAAAGTAATTACTCCAATGATCATTTGGATTATTACCATTACAATTACCATTACAATTATTTGTATTACATCCGCAACATGTAATTGGTTCAAGTTTAGGTTTTTTACAAATTTCTGTAATATATAATATATTATTCGGATGAATATTTTTATATTTTCTACAATTTTGAATTTTAAATAATATACTTGGCAATTCTTCTATATCAAAATAATTAAACCATGATTGAGAATATATCTCCCTTAGTCCATTAAAATAAAAATTACGTATTTTTTTATCACATATATCTACTTTATGGTTAGGCCAATTGTAATAATATTCTTCTCTATCTTTAGTTGTTATATGGTTTATTAATTTAATAACACAATCTATATCGCATATTTTTGATTTTTTTAATAATTTAAAATTACAGCAAATATTATATGGTAAATCAGAACATTTTTTACCTTGTCTTGAATCATTTAATAATTCCATAAATTTAATTTTACATATATGATCATCAAATATATTATTACAATTATCACCTAATTCATTAATATAACAACCAGTATAAATAGATAATTTGTTTATTTTTTCACAGTTTAAACTTTTTTTAAGATAATATGATTTAATTTCAGTAATATCAAAATCAAATAATACTAATGAAACATTAGGATTACATTTTAAATCAATTAAAATTTCTTTTTTGTCTAAAACAGATAATGAAATCATTTTTGTTTTATATGGTTCAACAAAACCACAACCTTGACCGATAACATTAAAATCAATAAATTTACAAGTATGATTATCAATTAATCCGTAATAATGTCTTCTGTATTTATTTTCAGTATTAGATAACCTTAATCTAAGTAGATTATTACATAATTTATATTCTTTAGGGTCTGGTTCAAAATTAGAACAATTATTTTTATCTAATATATCACTAATATCATATTCATCTTCATTATTAATTTTTTTTAAGGGAGTATATTTACCTATTAAATTACCATTAAAATTAACAATTGCATTAGTATCAACATCTAAAGAATATAAATCATCAGAATTATAATTACCATATTTATCAAAAATAACTGAATTGGTAATAAAGATGAAATCATTTTCGTCGATATTAAAATAATGATCAATTGAGTCTGAATATTTATCTTTAATAATAAATGGCATGATTAAATCACTATAAATACTACTAGAACTTGTTCCATGTTGATGTGAGTGCCATAAACTAAACATAGAATTATTTAGAACTTTAAATTTTGGATTAATTTTTTCACCATTAATTGTTCCTTTTCCAAATTCAAGAATAGATGAAGATCCATCTACAAACGTATTACAATTTAATCCTTGTGGATGTATATTAATAATAGTTTCAGTTTCATTTATAAATTCATGTGAATAATCATTATATTTTCTATAAACAAGTAATGGTAATCCTAATTTATTATTAATTTGTATGTCGCATTTTAATGAAGTAACAATTGAACCATATATAATAATATTACCTGATATATTACTTAAAAATGTATCAGAACACGTAATAGGTTTTTTATAAAATTTAATACATCCTTTATTTAGTATTATTTCAGTATCAATAATTCTATCAGATGGTTTAGATAAATCAATATATAATTTATTACAATTAAATCCCATATATAATATATTATATATAATAATATAATAAATATGAACAATTTCAAGAATGTTGGATATTATGAAAGAGTTAATAATATCATAGATGGATTAAAACTTAAAAATGATTATGATACTGAAATAATTAAAAACCGTTTCTTATATGAAGTTTTATTATATGAAGAGAAACGCGATAAAACTAAAAAATATTATAATAGTTTTAGATTTATAGTTACATTGGGATCTTTATTTTTGCCTGCAATATTATCTATAGGTCAAATGGACCCTAGTAAATTACCAAAAAATTTTGATACAATTAGTTATTGGTCAGCATGGACAATATCTTTAACAGTTACAGCATGTAATGGTTTCCTTCAATTATTTTCTTTAGATAAGAACTATTTTACATATTCAATTGTAACAGAACAACTTAAAACCGAAGGTTGGCAATATTTACAATTATCAGGAAAGTATGAAGATAGTCCATCACATGAAGCAGCATTTAAATCATTTTGTAAATCAATTGAAAATATTAAACGTAAACAAATAGAGCAGGAATTTAGTGGTGGTAAAGCAGGTGATAAGAAAAAAACATTTGATTTTAAAAAAGAAATGAATAATACATTACCAATAGAATATAATAATAATAAAAACAAAAATGAAAATGATGATAGAGAAGTAAAAGATATTGATAGTAAACTAGAATTATTAAATATGATGGCTAATAAAATGGGATCTTCACAAAACACAAATATATCAAGTATAGAAGATTTTACTAAATCTTTAAAAGATAATGCAATTGATACAATAAATGAAAAAATTGAAGAAAAAGTTAATGATGTTAAAGAAACAGTAATAGATGTTATAAATGAAACTGAAACACCCAAAATAAATAAAGATAATCCATAAAATTTGATTAAAAATTTAAAAATAAATTTAAAAAGATGTATTATATAATTGATCCAAATTGTTGTAATAAAGTATATGATAATGAAGATTTTGATATTCATTTATTAAAATTTAAAACAAAAGAAGCCGCAGATATATATTTGAAATATAGTATAAATGAAATACCCACTGAAATTGATATTAGAAAAATAATAAAAGAAGATGAAAATAAAAATGAAGATGAATGTAATTTAAATATATTTACAGATGGAGCTTGTTCAAATAATGGAAATACTAAAGCTAAAGCCGGTATTGGTGTTTATTTTAAAGATAATGATATTAGGAATGTATCTAAAATCTGTCCAGGTAATCAAACAAATAATAATGCAGAATTAACAGCAATATTAGAAGCAATAAAACAATGTATTGGTATTAATAAAAATATAACAATATATACAGATTCACAATATTCTATAGATTGTTATACTAAATGGTCAAGTGAATGGATTAAAAATAAATGGAAAAAAAAAGATAATAAAATACCAGAAAATATTGAAGTAATTAAAAAGGGTTATATTTTACTTCAAGGTAATAAAAATATAACTCTAAGATATATTAAAGCACATACTGGGTTATCAGATAGATTATCAATTGGTAATGATAAAGCAGATATATTAGCTAAATTATCAATTAAATAAATTTATAATAGACATTTTTCAGTTGTAATAATATCATCGGGACCCTTTTTTAATTTTCTTTTTTTACTATTATTAATACGATTAATTAAATCGGTATTATCATTATTTTTATAATAATCTACTTCTTCCCAAAACTTATGTATTTCTTCCATTGTTTTTAACCACCAAGTTCTATCTCTTTTAACTAAGGTACATTCATATCGTTCAATTTTCCACCATTTACATTCAATAAATGTAAAATTATTATTTAAAATCCATTGTTTTTTTTCATTAATCCATTTAATATAATTATTATATGATAATTCAAGTTCTGGATATAAATAACTATAGGAAATAGAATCTTTTTTCTGATATGTTAGAGTGCATCCTTTAGGTAAGTTATTAGCAGTATATCCTTCTTTAATAGTATTTTCATATATGAAATTATCATTATTATATTCTTCAATTGTATCATATTCTAATAATTTAACTTGTAAGAAATCACATTCTTCTAAATTACAACATTCAAGTTGACCTTGCATTTGAAATCCATAGTGTCCTGGAACAGTTTTAGTAAATTTTCTCTTTGGAGGACACTTAATTTCTAACATACGACCAATATATTCATCCGATGAATCATTTGAACAAATTCCATCTGGAGATGCTCCAAAAATTTTAAAATTTGGATGTGGGACTAATCCAAATTCTAGAATTTTAACGTTATTAATTAATTCATAGAATTTTGTAGCAATTTCTTCATATTTAACACCCCATTCTGTTATATCATTTGATTCATATGGTTTTTCTACTGGATCTGACTTATCTAAAATTAATTCATCTCTACTTTTAAAGAAACAATGACCTAAAGCACTAGCCAAACTACTAGCTGTTAATAGTCCTTTTCTTAATTCAAACCATTCTTTTGATCGTTGTTCTGGTAATTCTAATTTTAAAAGTTCATCTACAATATTCTTTAGTTTATTTACTTTATTATGATTAATCATAATATCATTCACAATACTATTAATAATACTATCAATCATATATATTTCACTCTTATTAGTTACATTATGTATACAGATAATACTATAACTAATGTCTTTTTTAATATTTTCTATATGATCTGTATTTTCTATATTATTTATAATATTGTCTTTATAAAAATTGGATTCAATGTATTCTTTAATAAATTCATTATAAGTATATCCCTTAACGTCCATATTATTATTATATCTTATTATATCTTAAATAATAAATATAAAGAATATTCAAATTTTTATTAAATTTGAAAAATATTTAAAATTAAAAGTAATAAAAGTGTATAAAGTAATAATAAAGTAACAATAAAGTGTAAAATAAATAATGTTATCATTTAAATCTGTTATTGAGAAAAAATCAGATAATATTGGAAATATATATAAATGTAATACTTGTGATAAAATTAAAAATAATAAAGCATGGGCTATATATTATAATGAATGTAAAAAATGCGATGTAAATGTATGTTCATATTTATGTTATAATAAAGAAATAATTGAAAATAAAAATGTATGGGATAATGTTAAAAATAAAGAAGACTTTAATATGTTATATCCAATTATTAAAAAGAAAGAAAAAGATTTTGTGATTAAATCCGAAAATGAAATATATAATATGAATACAAGTCAACGAGATAAATATTATTCGGATTTAGATTGTTTTTACGATAAAGATCCAATGAGAGCTGTATTATTAAATAATATTCAAAAAATAATGGATAATCAAGAAAAAATTGAAGAATATTATGAATGTAGTAGTAATTCAGAAAAAGATTATAATTCAGATGATTATTAAGTTTAATATAAATATATTAAATATATTAATATTCATAAAATGATTGAATTATTAGAAAATAAAGATAATATTGTAGAGATAATTGATAAAAATTATAAAGATAAAGTTTTATCTTTTTTTTATTTTACAGCAAGTTGGTGTGGTCCATGTAAAAAGATAGCACCAACAATTGAAAAACTATCAAAAAAATTAATTGAAAACAAAAAAAATGTAAAAATTTATAAAATTGATATAGATGAAAATGAAGAATTTGCTGTAAAATGTAATATTCGTTCGGTTCCAACATTTTTAATAATTGATGGACCCAAATTATTATCAGGAACAAGTGGTATTGAATTTAAAAATATATCTGATATGTTAATTAAAGTATATAATGAATACAATTCAAATACTGGAGACAATTCAAATACTGGAGACAATTCAAATACTGGAGACAATTCAAATACTGGAGACAATTCAAATACTGGAGACAATTAATGAAGACAATTAATTATAATATAAAGATAATAATTTAATATATATTAACATGGCAGAAGTAGAAAAAGAAGAAAATATTTGTGATTTATCATTTGAAAATTTAAATATAAATGACAATTTATTGCGCGGAATATATGCATATGGATTTGAGAAACCATCAAGTATCCAATATAAAGGTATTCCAAAAATAGTTGAAGGTAAAGATTTAATCGCACAATCACAATCGGGAACAGGTAAGACAGGATCATTTACAATTGGAGTATTAAATAAAATTGATACAAGTATTAAGAAAACCCAATATATAGTTATAGCACCAACACACGAATTAGCTAATCAGATACACGATGTGTTTATAAATTTAAGTAATTATATGGATGTATCAATTGCTAAAGTAATTGGTAAAACAAATATGCAACAATCTAGGGCAGAACTACAAAAAGACCCACAAATTGTTATTGCGACACCTGGAAGACTATTAGATATGATAAATAGAAAATATTTATTCACAGATTCAATTAAAACATTTGTATTAGATGAAGCAGATGAGATATTATCTGCTGGATTCATGGAAACCATTTATAATATAATTCAAACATTACCCAAGACGACTCAGATATGTTTATATAGCGCTACTATTCCATCGGAAATATTAGAGTTAACGGATCAATTTATGAATAACCCAGAAAAAATATTAGTAAATTCTGATTCATTAACGTTAGAGGGTATTCAACAATTTTACATAGGTTTAAAACAATATAAGTGGAAATTTGATGTATTAATGGATATATATGATACAATAAATGTTACACAATCTATAATATATGTTAATAGTAAAAATGTATTAAGCAATTTATATGATCGTTTATCTAGCAATGATTTCCCAGTATCTCATATACATGGTGATATGGATAAAAATGAAAGAGAAAGGAATTTATCTGATTTCAAATCCGGAAATACAAGAGTATTATTATCAACAGATTTACTATCACGAGGCATAGATATACAGCAATTATCTTTGGTAATTAATTTTGATTTACCAAGAAGTAAAGAAACATATATTCATAGAATTGGTAGAAGTGGAAGATATGGTAGGAAAGGGGTTGCTATTAATTTTGTAACAGATGAAGATAAATCACATATGCAAGATATTGAGAGATTTTACAATACAGAGATTAAAGAAATGCCTCAAAATTTGGAAGATTATTTAAATTAATAATATTAAAGGCTAAGTGTGTTTATAATATATCAATTCTTTCTAAATAGAAATATATGGACAACTTTAATATATTATCAAATGAAAATATACAAACTATTAACTTAGATTTAAATAATATGAATGATAATTCAGATATAGGTATTGAAATGTTAGTTAATTCAGATAAGAATATTAATACAGGAAACAGTAAACCAGAAAATATAAATAAAGAAGATATCAATTTATTTAATGATACAGCTATTAACGATGATAATAAGAATATATCATTTGGTAATGATATATTACCAAACGATCCAATATTATCAAGAAATGATGAAAATGATGATGAAAATTCGGAATTTAAACCAATATTTAAGATGTCACCACAAGATATTAAGAATGAAAAGATTGATTTAATTTATAAATTCAAAAGATTGGAAAATCAGGGTATTAAGGCAACTATGAATTATAATATGAATTCACAATTAGATGATATGAGAAATGAATATATTAAATTAAAAAAACAAAGAGAAACCGAGAATGCTATTAAATTTCAAAGGAAAATGTTAATGGCATGTATTACTGGAATTGAATTTATGAATGGTAAATTTGATCCATTTTCAGTTAAATTAGATGGTTGGTCAGAGAGTATGAATGAAGGTATAGATGATTATGATGAAGTTTTTGAGGAACTACATGATAAATATGGTGGTAAGGGTGAGATGGCACCAGAAATAAGGTTAATATTTATGATTGCTGGTAGTGCTTTTATGTTTCATTTAACAAATACTATGTTCAAAACGAGTTTACCTGGAATGGATGATATTTTAAAACAGAATCCGGAATTAATGCAACAATTTGCTAGTGCGGCTCTTAATACACCAAAAAGTGATCATACACAAAAACCATCAAACCCTACAACGCGTGATACACGACCACCACCACAACCAATGGGGGGACCATTAGGAAGTATGATGGGTGGATTAATGAATAATATAATGGGTGGTCCTCCATCAGGTGGAAATAATATCGGTGGTGATCCAATATCTAATATGATGGGTGGACTAATGGGTGGTATGATGGGTGGACCTCAATCTAAGCCACAAAGAAACAAACCAAAACCAAAATCTGATATAGATGATATAGATAATATTATAAATAATATGAATATTGATCCATCAAATATAGATTTAGATTCAATTTCTATTATTAGTGGCGATTCAGATAATGGTGGATTAACATTAAATATTTAATTTAATTTAATTCATTCATTTTATTTATAATAATATTCAAGTCATCCCTAATATCTTGAATATTATTTTCTTTTTCTTCTTCTTCTTCTTCTTCTTCATTATTATTTGAAAATAATTCACCTATAAACAAAATAAAAATAATAGTTAATGTAATTGCTGATAATATATCTCTAGTTGCCATAAAAAAGGCACAAAAAATTATAATTCTTCTAAAAAATGTAGTATTAATATATTTTTTTTGATTTGGTGATAATTCTTCAATGATAAATCTAGCACCAATATTAATTGTTATCATAATTATTCCAAGGAAATATTTATTTTCAGAAATATCTTTTAATACTTTAATATCTTTCATTATATTTAATTACTATATTTTTTTTATATAATAATTTAATATGAGTAGTTTAGGATTTTGTAGTTTAGATGAAGCATTTAATTCTAGTAATTTAAATACTAAGAAAAGTAAAAGATCTAAAAAAAAACAAAATGAAAAATTAAATGGCATGCCTGGAACAATTGATAGTACATTTATTGATAGTGATAATTTAGCACCAAATAGAATATCGGGAACTGCTTCAACTATTGCAGCAAGTGTTCCGGTATCTAACGCAGAATTTGAAACAACAAATGAATTTAATAAAGTTAGAAAAGATTCCATATTATTATCAGGTGAATCTATTGATAATGTATCTACTAATAAAGAAATATTATCATTAAATAAACAAATTGAAAATTTAACTGATCTTGTAAATGAAATGTCAAAACAAAATAAAAATAATAATAATAATTTAAATAATAATTTAAATAATAATTTACATAATAATAATATAATTGAAACATTTACTAATAAACCATTATTTAAATTTGATAATCATCAATTAAATGAATTATTATTATTTATTTTTTCTGGTATTTTTATATTATTATTATTTGATTATATTTATAAATTAGGGAAAAAATCATATTAAAAAAAATCTAAGTTATAACATATAAAATGAATAACAACAATACCTCCAATAGTAAACTATGTATTTTAGAACCAAATCAAGTTGTCATAACTTCGGGACAGATGGTTGGTGAATGTAAAATTACAAATAAAGTAGAAATTGTTCAAAATCTTTGGAATTATAATCATGTTTTCCAGAATGATATTTTGAAAAAATACCCATATGTTGGAGTAATTCCTCAAGGCCCCGCGACAGGCTCTTGGCCTTGCCGTAATGGTAATTGTAATTACTTTTCATCCGATAATCCAGTTATTCCTGAAAATTTCAGGAATATTGATTTATTAAGTTTACCTCCCAATTAATTTTTTTAACCATCATAAATTTTTAAATAATATATATATTAATATATATATGAATATTCAAAATTACATTTGTATTTTAATAGTAATTTTATTAATTATTGTTATTTTTAATTATTTTAGTAATGGTTCAATTAGTAAATACTATTATAAGTTCATGAATAATAATAATAATAATATGACAGAATATGAAACTATTGATGGTGCATCTGTTTCCGAAGTAACATACAAAATGATTAATAATAAACCAACTATAAATATAATTAGAGATAATGGTGAATTGGTATCAGGTGATAATACATCATTTTTTGAACCTAAATATATATTAAAAGATAATATGGGTGGAAATGATATTAATTCTACTGAATATACTTCAGCCCAAATACCTAATAATATCCCCGATACTGCTTGGACAGATTACCGTATTAGCCAAACTCCGTCTTTTTATAGTAACAATATTAATGATGAAAAAACTAATCTTAAATTATTTTTTGATGATCAAAATCAATTTCATAATACTATAGAAGAAAGTTATTTTTATAATAATATTAAGAGAATGCCAATACCCGCATGCTACATAGGTAAAAATAATGTTAATGTATGCAATTTTAATAATAAATTACAAAGAATTCCATTAAATCTATCAAATTTATCATATGATGACCTATATTATACTCAATCTAAAGATGATGTTATTGATAATAATAGATTTATTAATAATGAAATCTATTCCGGACCTGTTATGCCCGCATCTGATATATTCTCTAGATAAATACATTTGTAATTTATTTCCATATTATATTCTTTACACCATTTTAAAGACAAATCTATTTGTTCTTGTGTTGGTTTTAATTTTATTATTTTATTATCTATATTTTTTAATATTTTATTAATATTTTCTATTTGTATTCCAATACAAATATTATTATAACCAGTAATATCTTTTATAAAATTATCAGGTATATCTATCATCATATCATGTTTATTATTAAAATAATATTTCATAATATTGATTACTCCATTATTTTTTTTATGATTTTTACATACAATATATTTTTCTGAATTTGTATTTCTACTTGTATGTGGTTTTGTAATATAAACGTTTTCATAAGATTGATATAATAAATATACTAATTGAATCGTTTTATAATGTGAAATATCAAATATTTTAATAACCATTGATCCCATTTCTTTTTGTATATGTAATCCAAGTATTATTTCTGAATAAATTAACTCATAAGATAACAATTCTTGATTATTATAATCATTAGAATAATCTATACCTCCATCGCAAGATACTATATCTTGAGTATTAATACCAATACTATCTATTAAAGATTTAATGTTTTCCATATCACATATATCACCATTATCATTAATTCCATATAAAATATTTATTTTTTCATTATTTTTAATAATTGGATGCCAATCAGGGATATTATTATTATTTGATTTTAATGAAATCCCATTTATATTATCTAAAGTTATATTATTTTTACTATGATTATATATTAATGATTGAATAAAACCACCGGGTCCTTCTGCAATTGAAGTGATATTTTTATTATTTGATTTAATTAACTCAAAATCATACAAAATTTCATGTATTTTATAAAATGCTCTACTTATTGATTTATCATATTTACATATATTTTTCTTTTTTGATGTACAAAAATATATATATTCATAATTATTAAATATTTTTTTGCTTTTTTCCCATTTATTTGAATAACTATCTATTTTAATTTTTGTCTTTTCTAATCTACCATGAATTTCTTCGTCGATTATATAATCTTTAATATTTTTATATATTATCTTTTTATCATATATACTTTCAATTAAATATGATTTCATATATTTATTAATCAAATAATTTTTAAGTCTATTATGTAAAAATATTAATATCAAATATAGACATTCTCATTGTTTTATAAATATAACTTTTTTTATTCATATTTGAATATTTTTTATTATTTTCAGTAATTTTTGGTAAATTATATAAATAATTATTGAATTTATTTAAGTTTTTCATTTTAATATTATAATTCATGATATCCAATGAACTATTTAAATTATTGAATAGTTCATCCTTTATTACATAATATGCCAGGATATTTGAATATTTATTAATATCTATTATTTTGTTTTTATCTGTTCTAGAAATATATAATACCTTTTGAGCTTGAAAATTAATAAAAAATCTTTCTAAATATACTGCTTTAATAAAAAATTTATAATGGTTATTTAATATTTTTGAACATAAAAAAATATTAATTAATATTGCCCAATAATCCGTATATGCTTCAAATGAATTTATTCTAACTGAATTTATTAAATATTTTTCCTTATATTTTTCTATTATTATATCTGATTCATCTCTATAATCCAAGTCCATATGATGTATTAATTCATGAATCGTTGTTTTTAATAACTCTTCTTTTCTCCATATATCTATATTATCTATTGATGAAGAACCAGTATTAACATTATCAGGGGTTAATAGTATATTTCTTCCTATACCAATATTTTTATCATTTTCTGTTAAATAATAATTTATAATTATATCTTTATCATAATTACTAATATTATACATGAATTGAATATATTTTAATATTACTTTTATAGCTATATCTAAATTTGTTTCATTATGATAAAAATTGATAATTACATTGTGATTATTAATTTTAGATGAAACTCTATCTTTATTTTTAAATTTATCAATTGTTTTTTTAATTTTTTCTGATATGTATTTATTAGTTATTAAATTATTATTTAATATTTTATCAATATTATAAGGTATATCTTTATCTAAATAATAATTATTAAAATAATCATATAATTTTTTCAATCTAATATTACTTTTTTTAATATCCGATTTACCTAAACAATAATTTATTAATTCTATAGATTCATGTGTTAATGTTATCATTCTAATATTATTTATATTTTAATTATATTCGTTAATTCTAATAATAAATATTCAATATGAATCATTTTATAATATGATTTACTATAATTATATTCTGAATCACATATAAATTTAACTATTTTATATTTTTTATTCAATGTTATCTTATAATCTGATAATAAATTTGTTAATAATGAATTATAAAATATACAATTAGGTATACCAACTGTTAATATATAATAAGATATTTTTTTAATATTATCAATTGCTTTTTTCTTTTCATAATTATCAAATATTGAATGTTTAATAAAATGAATTACATTATATAGTATATTATCTTCTACACAAATATTTTTATTATTTAAATATTTTATATTTTCTACATCATAATCAGTATATTTCATAAAATCGTCTATTTTTATTAAACAATTTTTATCTTTTTTTATAATTTTCCATTTATCATAATTATTTATTTTAGGTATTCTTAAACACAACATTCTGCTTTTAATTGGATTTATTATTTTTGATAAATTTAATGTTAATACAATAAATATAATATGTGTATTCTTTTCTAATATTACTTTTAATACATTTTGTATTGATATATTTAATAAATGAAAATTATTAAATATGATTATTTTTTTATTATTACAAAAAATATTATATGATTTACATATATCTTTTATTAATTCAAGCCAGATATCTTTATTTTTATATTTAATATTTTTTAAATTAAATTCATAATAATAATTATTTTTAATATACATTATTCCTTTGTAATCTATTTCTTTATTTGCATTAATATTATATACAGTTTTTAATGTATTAATTATAGTATCATATCCCAAATTACTACCATATAAACAAATATTTGGATGATTACTGTTTTTTAATAATCTAAATAAATTTTTATTTAATTTATCTAAATACATATTATTTAATTATATATTATTATGTTTATATCCTTATTTTTATAAATTTTATAATTTAATTATATCAGTGAATTATGTTTCTAATTATCAAAGATAAAAAGTTTAATACAGAAAATATAAATATATCTTTACATCCTATATATAATTTTTATCATATTTATTATGATACTAATTATATTAAATTAAGTGGAATACCATTAACTATAAAATATAATAAAATTATTGAAAAAAATGATAGATTTTTTATATACTATGATGATGATGATAATAATATCGATAAAATAAATTATTGGTTTAATTTAAATATACCAGATTTTTATTTTATTAGACAAGATATAAATAATTGTGAAAAATATATTATTGGAAATTCATATAAAGATATCAGTGATTCATCATCCTATAAAATTAATGGTGATTATAATACAATTGATTTAATAATATACAAAATTAAATATATTAAAGGGAAATACATACCTATAATTAATATAATATGAATCATACACAAGATGATACTAATTTATTATTTTTGATATCAAATCCATATAATATAATTAAAAATAATAATCAAAATATTGTTAAAATTGATATTTTGAAACAATATATTATAAAAAAATTTGATTTAATAAATGAAGAATTAATAAATATTTTATATAATAATATTTCTGATTATATCAATAAAATTGATTTAGATTTATTAATTATTAACAATATATTAAATAATATTATTGAAAAAATTGTTAATGAATGATCTCATTGAAAAATCATTTATTAACTCTATTAAATGTGATATTATTAAAGAATTATTAAATAAATATGAATCATTGGATTTAGATATATCATTAGATGATTATACAAATTTTATTATTAATAGAGTTAATATTTATTCAGAGCATCCTAATTTTGTAATTCGTGGTGATAATGATAATATATATATTAGCAGAAATATAACAAAAAATAAAAAAAATAAATGCAATGCTAGATTATGGAATAATTCGTATGGTGGTCAATGTTCACATTTAGCTATTTGTAATAATTATTGTAAAAAACATGATTCAATGATTAAAAAATACGGTAAATTACGATTTGGTGATATTAATGATGATATTTATCCAGAAAAAGATTATTTAAATGATAATATCCTTAATTGGTCTAATTAATTTTATATTTATTTAATTCCAAGAACATATCTGAACCATCTTTAATTAATAAATTAATTATATTATTTAAGTAAATAATTTGTTTATCTTGAATTTCAATTGTTTTACTTTGAGAATCTATTTTTTTTTGTAGATTTGCCCCATCTATTATAAATCTATTTATCAATTCCATTGTCCCGATTATCTCTGTATTTGAATTTATTTTCTTGTCTATGTTTTTCATCATTAACTGTTTTGATTATATTAAACAATATATTATCAACTATAAAACTATGATCAATATTTTCAGTATATGATGTATGTTCTTTGTCTTCAATATTTAACAAAGAACGACCTTTAATAAAATTATTCGGCATTATTTATAAATTATAAATATATTAATTCAAATTTTATATAATGAAGTAAGGTATTCGTCCATTGATCGTTTAATTATAGATGTCAATTCAATTATATCTTCATTCTTCATATTATATTTTTTACTAATAACAAATGTATTTGCCATTATCTCTGTTTTTAATTTTATTACTTGTAGTTTTTCCCCTAATTCTTTATTTTCTCTAATATTCTTTGGAGACATACTATCCAATGTATCAATTAATACTAAATCATTTGCATTTACATCACTTATAAACCAATCCCAATCCCCAGATCTAGTTTTTTTCCATAATAGATATCTAATATTATCTGCAGGTGTTCCAGATACATTTACTTTTTCTAATCTATCATCACATAAATTAAATGATTTATGATATATATTACCCGTTTTAACATTTATATAAATCTCATTATAATTTATCAACTCACCATCCGAACAGTTTGTTAATGGTTCTGATGGTAATCCTGTTTGAATATTTAAACAATTATAAACAACCATTCCATTATTTTTAAAGAAACTACAGAAATCTGGATTATTCATAATAATTATTATTATTATTATTATTATTATAGTAATTCATATTTAAATGTTTATATATTATTCAAATTTATTTTACCATTACCAACATAATTGTAATTGGAGAGTAGACAAATACTTATAACTCGGTTTTTTTCTCACTATTAATAAATGCCATATTTGGATATTTAAAATTTCTTAAATAAACTGTTGGTGATTCATCACCTGTTCCATAATCAGATGGTCCAGGACTATCAATTGCTCTTGTAAATACACCTTCGTTAGCTGTTATAATATCATCTCTTTCAACTCTACCCCAATTTATGTAATTTGTTGGATCATCATCGCTCATAAGTTCACCTTTAGCACATAAATCACCGGTATCATAAAGTAGTTCTCCATTTTTTTCGGCACATATAGAATCTGTACAACCTGCTTGCTCTAATACACACGACATATTTGAAGATGTGCTTTGTAACCATGGAGAATATGGTGGTCTTGAATAAGCTACACCAGTATTTTTTGTAACACCTGACGCAAGTTGACGTTGACCTTCCGCACGATTCCAAGATTCGGAACCATCTTTACCATTCATGTCCCATCTTTTTAATTTATCACCTCTTTGTGGTATAGATACAGGTTCAGCCCATACAGCAGGATAATTTCTACCAATACCAACCATTAAATTATCACCAAGACTATCAGCATCTTCCTGTTGCCAACCCAAACTATCATATTTATTACAACATGAAACACAATTATTACAATTACAATTACCATCTTTTACAATAACGGGATGTGGATACCTTGGATCCGGACAATGAGATGAACCTAATCCAGTTGTAGATCCTTGTATACCCGAAGCCATTTTTGGATTATCAAAAGACCTCCACCAAATACCATTATTAGTGGCTGATGAGAAATCCCAAGCACAAACATCACTGTTAGACATTCTTGAACCAAATTTATATGGATTTGTACATATTAATGGTGCTACTGGGACCGGAGACCAATCAAACACCCCTTGTTCTGAATCAATTATAGTATTTTCAGGTGATATCCATTTACCAACACCAGTTATTTTTAAATCTCTAACACCTGGACAATTGACAGTTCCATCTGAATTAACTAATGCACCATCAACATCCTTATTACAAAATGGTCCTTGACGTGGTTCATTTTGTGAAGATAAACCCAACCCAGCACCACCTGAACAAGATCCAAAATCGCGTTTTTCTAATGGTGGATTAATCCAAGGATCTATTCCACCAAACATAGATTTATCTATTTTTGTATCTCCCGTATCTGGGACTGACCAATCTGGGTTAGGATTATCTCTACTAGGATATTCATATACAGGTAAATCAATTAAATCAGAACCAGGATCTAAAATACACCATTTTTCATATAATGGTTTGGTATTATCTTGTTCAATTAATCCATCCATACCTTCTTGTATACATTGTGATGGTATTTCACCATTTCCTTCATACCATTTACATCCAGCTACAACAGTAGAACCGGTATTAGATATTTGTCTATCAATAGCTTCTAAATCTGAAGCAAAACCTCTACCACCTATAGGTAATCTATCTTCATTATAATAAGTATCTGGATTTATGACTTTATTTACACGTAAACTTGCACTCATATTACATAAATCTTTGATATCTGTAATTGGTTTACCAGCTCCATCTACTGGATTAAATTCACCACCCGGATTTGTAGATATATTATTACCACTATCATCTTGAAATTGCCATTTTTTAGAATTTTCATCATATTTATAATTATTTATATATTCACACGTAGCAAATTGTGCTGGTATTTTATTGTATGCTCTGGAGTCTTGAGCATTTACAGAATATGAATCTAAATTACCCTCTTTACGAGAACCTGGAAAAATATTGTTTTCATTAAATTCTAATGGAGCACCAGTATTAGAGTCTGTTCCAATACTACTAATTGGTAAAGTCATATCTTCCACCAACTCATCTTCACCATATGGAACCATCCCATATGGTCCTGCTTGCGACCAATATAATTTTTTAGTACATTCATGAATACTTACTTCTTTTGGAGCAACAAATGTATATTCCCATCCACATTTAGGTAAATCGCATCCTGGTCCTTCAATTTTACAACTTTGTGGAGTAGTATTTAATTCATTTAATTCAACATCATTATCTAAATCTTCTTCTTCTTCTTCTTCATTATTATTATTATCTATTTCTTCTTCTTCTTCTTCTTCTTCTCCATTATTAGTATATGTTTCTATAAGACTATTATTTGTAGAACCAGATTGACCCCATATATTCTCCATAGGTTCATCGGTATCAATTGTATCAGATTGAAGTGATTTTATTTGATTTATAGATGAAGTTGATTTAATATCATTATTTTTATTTAAAATATTAGATAATGATTTTTCTTCTTCTTCTGTTAATACTATATCTTTATTTAAATAAAAACTATTAATGATATCTTGTTGTTGATTAATTAATATATCATTAATACTTCTTGGTTTAAATTGTTTTATATTATTTACATATTTTTTATCCACACCATTTTTTTTATAATTATCCATTTCTCTTAAAATTATATTCTTTTTTAAATCAAAATTTGCATTATTTGTATCTTTATATGACATATTTAGATATGTTTCGCATTTTTTTATATTTTTAAATTTTTCACTACCAGGATCTTTATTATTATTATCTTTATTTATAGTATCTGTATACCTATCATAATTTTCTTCATCTAATAATAATAAACAACGATTAAACCAATCACTATTAATTGGTCCTCCTTCTTCTGAATCTACACAATTAAAACCAAAATATTGTTCTTCGGCAATTGTATTCCATTGTGAGTTATATAAAGGTCTTCCATTAAATCTATTGTAATCTACACTTGGACTAGAATAATCTCCTTGCCCATTTTCATAAATATTATTAACAATTGATTGTTTTTCAATACCACAAGTATTATTGTCGCAATTTAAAGCAGGAGCACATCCATGAATATTTGGACTACATTCAAAAGTTTCTGGATTACATAATACGGTTGTTTTACCTGTTCCATTAATTTGTGGACTTTTCCACTTTGGATCTAATTCCTCATTAAATCTACCACTATGAAATCTATACCTACTACTTGATTCATCTATTCCACATTCCATTGAAATCATACCACATTTGTCTCTTGCTGGCTGTGATAAATCTACACCAAATTCCTTTTCGGATTCATTTTCCCACCAACCATTATTATTACCATGGAAATAAACTCCAATAACTATTGCGATAATAGCTATTATTAAAAAAATACCCATCATATTTGAAGCTTTTTCTATTTGATTTTTTTGAGCTGCATATGGTATATTTGGATTACCCATATATATATTATATTATATATATATATATGGATAATAAAACCGGTGGTAAATTAATTGGAATTGGTTCAGAATCATGTGTATTTAGACCAAACTTACCTTGTAAAGATAAAAAAGTTGAAATAAATGAAAATTTAATATCTAAATTATTTTTAAGAAAACCTGAAAATTTAGAAAAAGAAATAAAATTTAATAAATTAATAGAAAGTTTAAAAAATTCTAATATATTTACTGTTACTTTGTCTAAATTATGTAAATCCGATAACTATGAAGATATAAAAAAATATGAACCGGAAATAGATAAATGTTTAGAATCAAATGGATATTCTAATTTAACAAATAAAGATATGTTATACGGGTTATATGGTGGTATTGGTATGGAAGAAAGAGTAAATCAATTATTTACAGCAGATGTATTAAATAATACTGAATCTATTAAAAAAACTATGGAAATATTTATGAAAGAATGTTATCCTTTATTTTATGGTTTATCTATAATGTATATGAATAATATACTTCAATTTGATATTAAACCCGATAACATCGTATATCATGAAGGTAAATTTAAATATATAGATTTTGGTTTATCTACAACATTTTCAAACGTTGAAACAATAGAAAATAGAGCAATAGATGAATTTGATGGAGAACCCAGAAGAATATATAGATATTATCCATTTGAATTTATATATGCATATCCTAGTGGTATGGATTTATTTTTTGAAAGTTTAAAAAATAATAGAGAAAATTATAATTATATTAAAGATGTTCATGATATATTATTTTATAGAAATTTTGATGAATCAACTAAAGATATATTGGACTTAGCTATGAATAATAAATTAAATGTAAAAATAATTTCACAAAGATTAGATACGTATAGTTTAGGTATAACAATATCAGAATTATTATTACAACAAGTCATATTAGCAAATAAAAATTTACAAAAAGAAGATATGATAGATAAAATTCAAGATATTTTTTGTGATAATAGTATGTATCCATATACCGAATTATTATACAAAATGACAGAACCATTATCAAATAATAGAATTACACCTATTATAGCTTTATCTGAATTAAAACAAAAATTAAATTATAATCCTGATTATGATAAAAAATCTAAAAAAAAAACAAAAAATAAAAGCAACAAAAAAAAA
>Ga0255044_10000040_pt1 | contig 21068 bp, 20 predicted proteins | sample BC1_12_21_MG_FD_183651 | JGI IMG/M metagenome (GOLD analysis project Ga0255044, IMG submission 183651) | Seawater microbial communities from Strait of Georgia, British Columbia, Canada - BC1_12_21 | ecosystem: Environmental > Aquatic > Marine > Strait | place: Canada: British Columbia... | reverse complement strand
GTCTTCTTTTATTTCCAGCAGATCCTGATAGAGGGCCACCGCCTCATCATACCACCCCAGGCTCGTATATACCTGTGCCAACAAAATTCTGTCCTCAGTATTCTGAGGTTGATCACTGACAATCTGTTCCAGGAGCGTAATGGCCTTTTCCTTACGGTCCATCTTGATAAGGAGAACCGCGAGTTTACGATTTATATACTCACTTCCTTCATCGCACAGCAGGGCCTTTTCGTATGCCTCAAGAGCTTCTTCAAAACGATGCTTGTTTTCTGCTGTTTTTCCCCAGAGAAAATAAAAATAGGCACAGGCTTTGTCATTGACCTCGACAATTTCTTCCGATTCCGGTTCAGCATATCCGGTCATAACTTTATCGGCAGGAGTTGTTACAACCGATGTAGTGGCGCAGGAAATACTCAGAAAAACAACGGCAAGAAGGCTGATCGTCTGTTTCAGGGGCAAACAACCGAGCAACCCGTGCCATACATGCATGATGCGATCACAGTATGTTGATATTGTTTTCAATATGCTGCTATGACGGTGCATAATCAATTTAACTCCAGATTTCTCTTCAGAGACATAACTAATAATACAGAGGAAAGATACTTTTTGTCTTCAATTCCTGACTGTTTGGATCGTTTTATGTGCAAGAGTTTTTTCAACTACACTTAATACCTGCTGATGAACATTTTCAACAGAATCTGCAGCATCTATCCTCGTTATATAGGGATGCTGCATCAAGGAAAAAATTGCTGCAACTTTTCTTAAATTTGCTTCATTCTCAAAAGTGTTGGGATTTTCATTACGCTGATTCTGTATGCGGTGAATTCCCTGGGCTGGCTCAATCTCAAGAATAATAGCCAGATCAGGAACCGGAAAATCATTGTTTTTTTTCATAATAAATTCCGTGTCCATACCATTGGCTCCCTGGTATGCAACAGTTGAAAGATAGTATCGGTCACAGACCACAACGCAGCCATCTGCCAGGGCAGGCACAATAACTTCCTGCACATGTTGATCACGATCAGCGATGAAAAGTTCCAGTTCCTCTTCCTGTGAAGCAACTCCCCGGTCAACAAACAACTCCCTTATTTTCTGACCAAAGGGACCATCTGTGGGTTCACGTGTTGACACAACTGCATAGCCCAGCTGCTGCAGTTTTTCAGCAAGTAAATGGAGTTGGGTGGATTTTCCTGTTCCATCAATGCCCTCAAAAACAATAAATAAGCCCCCAACCACAAGAACCGGGTCTTTGCGGCTGGGATTCTGCTCATCAATATTATTCACCTGGATATTCTTCGTGCTCATCCTGTTATACAATTTATTCTCTCTTAGGGTAAATACCTCGCTGCTTGCAGCGTTATTATTGGAAAGATCCTTTGTTGAGATACCCCGTAGCTTGCTGCGGGGAGTTTCATTGATATATTCATTTTTTGTCTTGCCAAATATCGTTTTTGGCATTGGACATTTTTAACAAAGAGCTTCTATTGCGGCCATATATTTATCTGCGTGATCGATTATTCTGGTCAGGAGCCGCAACTGCTAGTCTTCTATAATTTTACCCTGAATCCGGGATCTGTTGGAAATAATCTGTGCAGCCAGAACAAAAGCAGCTTCAAGACTGGAATCACTGGCAAGACCTTTGCCGGCAATATCATAGGCAGTGCCATGATCAACTGATGTCCGTATAATCGGCAGACCCATGGTCAGATTAACCCCGTCCTTAAAGTGTACAAGCTTGAATGGAATAAGTCCCTGATCATGATACATCGCAACAACTGCGTCATAATCATTATCCATGGCTTTTTTGAACACTGTGTCAGGCGGCAGAGGACCAACAACATCCCATTTTTTTGAGACAGCGGCTGAAACAGCCGGTTCGATGACCTGCATCTCCTCCTCACCGAACATACCGGCCTCTCCACTGTGCGGGTTTAGACCGGCTACTGCAATTCGTGGCCTGGGAATACCGAAATCCCTAACGAGAGTCTCTCCCGTCAGGCGTATGACCCGTATGATTTCATCTTGAGAGAGTTGCTCCGGGACTTTGGCCAATGGTGTATGAATGGTGACCAGGGAGACTTTCAACCGTTTGCCGGCCATCATCATTCCATAATTACCGGTATTGCATAATGATGCCAGCATTTCAGTATGCCCTGGAAATTTATATCCTGCCAATTGCATGGCATATTTTGCAATTGGACAGGTAACCATAGCATCAAGCACACCCTGGCCAATCAATTGGACTGCTTTGATGATGTAAGCGGCGGCGGCATGCCCTGTTTCTTTATTCGGCTCTCCCCAATGCAAACTCTCTGCATGCAATGAATAACCCTCATTTGCCTCTGGTTCGATTACCTGCAGTTTTTCCACATTGACCGGGTCTCCTGGCCGCCACGGAACAATCTCAATATCCATCTGCAACTCTTTTGCGCAACGACTGAGTAGAGCAATGTCCCCAACTATAATGGGCAGAAACTGGCCAAAAGATTTTGTCTTTGTTACAAACCGTAAAATTATTTCCGGCCCGATACCGACCGGGCAGCCCATAGTTATACCAATCAGTCCTGTTCTACTTGAAGATACATCTTTTTCGCTTTGCGTATTCTGCATTATTAATTCCAGTCCCAGGAAAAAAATATTTTCAGAAAGATTTATTCCCTAATTACCATAGCAAAGGTCAAATGCATTTTGCAGTAATTCTACTGCTGCATCTTGAAACGTCTCACTACCCTTTTGCAGCTCAATGCCAACTACGTCAAAACGGGCTGGACGGTCATGGAAACCCTGTTTGCTGATATATTCCAGGGCAACTTTAGAAAGCTGCTTCTGCTTTTGTTTAGTAACAGACTCAAAAGGAGAACCAAAGAGGGTACCTGATCGTGTCTTTACTTCAATAAAAACCAGATCATCTCCCTGTTCGGCAATAATATCTATTTCACCAAATCTGATCCGGTAGTTTCGTTCAACTATCCTGTATCCCCTGCTCTTTAAATAGCTGACGGCTACTTCTTCACCTTTTGCACCCAGTTCTTTTTTTTTAAAAGTCATTATGATATTTATTTAGTCTAATCAATAGGCAGAAAGATAGAAAGGTACAGAGGCACAAAGACACTTTATCTGGAAACTCTCAACCAGCTCAATGTTTTTCCAATTCTTTTTAAATTTAATCAGTTTAACAATTTAAAACATCCCTCTAAATCAAACACTCTGTGCCTCTGTGCCTGAACGTAGGTTACCAGAAGGCAGAACCTATCAACTCTGCCCTGGCCCTGAGGACCAGGTTTTCTAGTCCCCAATAAATTCCTTCACACATTTGAAAGTCTTCCGATGGATGGCACAAGGGCCATACGTCATGATAGCCTGCCGGTGTGCGAGAGTAGGGTACCCTCTATTTTGTTTGAAATTATATTCAGGATATTGAAGATGATACTGATCCATCATATCGTCGCGAACTACCTTGGCCACGATTGATGCCGCAGCAATAGAAGCACTTTTTGACTCTCCCCTGACCAGGGTCTGTTGCGGTATTGATATTGGTACGGGTTGATTGCCATCCACAAGAAGATAATCCGGCTGGACAGGCATGGTGAGAATAGCCTTTTTCATGGCCAACAGAGAGGCCTGGAGTATATTCACCCGATCAATATCCGTCTCAGAAACAACACCAACGGATATTTGAGCGCCATTTTGCTTCAACTCCTGGTACAAAAGAGTCCGATTTTTAGCATTAATGGTTTTGGAATCTACAAAACAGCTGTTGTCGCAATTCTCCTGCAAAATGACACAGGCAGCGACGACCGGACCGGCCAATGGACCTCTTCCTACTTCGTCCAGGCCGGCAATCCACTGATACCCCTTCTGTCTGAGGAACCTTTCCAGAGAATACGTATCGGGTACAGGATCAGGCCATAACTTTTCCGGACCCATCCAAACACCCCCAACAGTTATCGCATGTCTTTAGCTTTAATACGGGCAGCTTTGCCGCGAAGTCCACGCAGGTAATAAAGTCTTGAACGGCGTATCTTGCCGTGGGAAACAATTTCAACCTTATTGAGTCGTGGCGAATGCAGGGCAAATGTTTTTTCAACCCCTACACCATGAGATATCTTCCTCACGGTAAAAGTTGCACCCATGAGGCCTCTTCGCCTGCGGATAACAACACCCTCAAAGATCTGCACTCTTTCCTTATTGCCTTCAATGATACGGATATGCACTTTGACGGAGTCACCGGCACGGAAGTCCGGCATATCATAGCGCATCTGTTCTCTGTCGATTCGTTCAATAATATTGGTACCCATAGTCTGTCATTCTCGGATTTTTATCTCCGATGGGCGCCTCCAGATCACCCAAATAAAATATTTCTTCTCTGTTTTCTTGATACTCTATATAAATATTACCTTAGTTTCGTTACTATTCTCTTACTCCAAGCAATCGGTCAAGAACAATGGCAGCAGCCGACCTGACCGACAGATGATTGTAGTTACCTAAAGCGGTAATGGGAGGCAGTATACCGTCTCCTGCATCTATCGCTTCCTGGGCCAACCCCCAGGCAGTCCCAAAAAGGATCAAAAAACGTTCCCCTTCAGAAACCCTTTGCCTCACCACTGAATAAGGCCATATGTTGGAATGTTTTTCCTGGGCACAAGTAGCCAAAACCGTAGGCCGTCCCTGCCATTTTTCTGTCACTCGTTCAAAAAGTTGGTTCAGATCATCACAAATTTGTACCAATGCAAGGGCCTCTCCCCGATTGGAATTATATTTTGCCCCATGACCTGTCAGCCAATGGTCAAGCAATTCCCGGAAAAGCTCCTGTTGATCACTATATGGAGTGACAACATAAAATGAATCGACCCCGTAAGTCTTTGCTGCTCTTGCAATATCATGCAGGTCAAGATTTGTTATTGCCGAGCCGATTATTTCCTGATTCTTGTTCACTACAGGGTAATGAATCAGCGCTAAATCAACCTTGACCTTTCCAGCCTCCTGTTCTGCCACGTTATCTCTTATACAGCTGCTTAAATCTGATGGTTAATGGATAGTTTCACTGCTGTATATTTCTATATTTCTCAACAGCCTCCAGCAGGCTGTTCTTTTTCAAAATCTGCAATTCCTCTTTAGTAAAAACAGCCCGTCCTAACAACTCCGGCCTCTTCTCCAAAGTCTGCCTGACCGAGGTTACAAGTCGCCACTCTGCAATGGCAGCATGGTCTCCACTCAAAAGAACCTCTGGTACAGTATGTCCCTCATAGTCTCTCGGCCTGGTATACTGAGGATTTTTTAACAATCCGCAGCTGAAGGTGTCATTTTCAGCTGAATCCCCGCATCCCAGAACTCCGGGAAGCAGCCTGGTTACTGAATCAATCAGGACCATTGCTGCAAGTTCTCCACCGGTGAGAATAAAATCCCCAATGGAAATCTCTTCATCCACATAATATGCCCTTATTCTCTCATCAACTCCTTCATATCTGCCGCAGAGCAGAATAAGGTGTTCATGGGTGGCAAGCCTTTCTGCCGTCCTCTGGGTATAGGTTTCACCCTGGGGAGAGAGAAAAATGACCCTGGCACCAGGTTTTGTTTCCTTAATAGAGCTCAGGGCTGCTGCAATCGGCGCCGGTTTCATGACCATACCCTCACCGCCTCCAAAAGGCCGGTCATCGGTCATGGTATGTTTATCCAGTGCAAAATCTCTTATATCATGGATATTGACACTTATCTTTCCAGCTGCTACCGCCCGCCGGATTATACCTTCTTCCAGGGGCGAATCAAGCAACTGGGGGAAAATAGTCAGGATGTCAAATCGCATAGTAAATGATACGGGTCAGTGAGTATACAACGTGTATTCTTCTATGACGAAAAGCTCTTGCCGCAACCATTTTCTTATTTATTAATCTCAAGAAGGCCAGGAGGAGGAGAAATAATAACTTTCCCTCCCTGCACATCAATTTCCCTGATGATATTCTCTTGCACAGGAATCATAAATTCATGTCCAGCACCGGTAACAACCATAATATCATGGGCTGTTGTGTTAAAGAGCTTGGTAACCCTGCCAAGTTCCTGACCTGTTTCGGTCATAACCACCAGGCCTTTCAGCTGATGCCAGTAATATTCATCAGAATCAAGTGTAGGAAAGTTAGATTTGTTCACCCATATCTTGCTTCCCTGCAGGGCTTCCGAACCCTCTCTGGTTCCAACGCCTTCCAATTGGAGGAGAGCAAATTTACCCTGTTCCCGGCTTTTAATTACGTTATATGTTTCTGTCCCGCGACCCATCGGTTCCTGCAGGACAATTTTTTTATACTGCTGTAGATTCTCAGGCTGCTCGGAATAAAGAAACACCTTGATCTCACCTCGAATACCATGTGGCTTGACAACTTCACCAATTAAGCCGAGATCGTCTTGCAATTCACGGTTTCGCCGGTCAGTATTCCGGTCCATTCTATTCCATTATTTCAAGCCTGGACCGCTTGTTGACCTTGCCTGCCGTAGCAGACAGCAGGGAGCGCATTGCCCGGGCCGTTCTTCCCTGCTTGCCGATCACTTTACCAAGATCCTCTTTGGCAACTGTCAATTCAATGATAATGGTATCATCCTGTTCAGTTTCCTTTAGCTGGATCTGGTCAGGATGATCAACAAGCGCAGTAGCAATATAATGAATCAATTCTTTCATACAACTTTATTCCGCTACCGCTTTCTCAGCATTTGCGTGCTTCACCATCAGGCTTTTTACTGTCGTTGTAGGTTTAGCACCCTTATCAAGCCACGACTGCAACTTCTCTGAATCAAAAGTGATCTCAGCCGGATCCTTCAAGGGATCGTAACTGCCCACGATATCAAGAAACTTGCCATCACGCTTGGCCTCGATATCCGCAACTATAATACGGTAATAGGGCAACTTTTTTCTTCCAAGTCTTGTTAAACGAATTTTTACTGCCATGCTGTGAGATTCCTCCTCAATTTATAATGCAATATATTATTAAAAATTATCCAATTCTGTCAGTACATAAAGACTAATGCCAAAAAGCAGAATTAAACTTTATAACTTAAAAAAAAATATTATGCTAGCGTCTTAATCCCTTGGGCAGTTTTCTCCTCTTCTTGCCCCCTGTCATACCTCCGGAAAAACCCTTCATTTTTTTCATCATCTTCAACATCTGGGAATAACTTTTTATCACCCTGTTCACATCCTGAACCTGGGTGCCGCTGCCGCTAGCTATCCTTTGACGGCGACTGGCATTTATAATCTGGTAATTCCTTCGCTCCACCGGGGTCATGGAATTTATTATTGCTTCAGTGCGTCCCAACTCACTTTCATCGGGTTTGGGCACGTTCTGCATCTGCTTCATCTTGTTGAGACCGGGGATCATTCCCATTATCTGCTCAAGACTGCCCATTTTCTTGATCTGTTGGATCTGGTCACGGAAATCTTCCAGGGTGAATTCATTCTTCTTGATTTTCCTGGCAAGTTCTTCGGCTTGTTTCTGATCAACTACCGCCTCAGCCTTTTCAATCAAGGAAAGAACATCGCCCATTCCCAGGATTCTTGAGGCAAGCCGGTCAGGATGGAAAACATCCAGATCCTCCAGACCCTCGCCCACACCAACAAACTTGATGGGGCGTCCTGTCACCTTCTTAATGGACAGTGCGGCACCACCTCGTGCATCACCTTCCATCTTGGTAAGCACGACACCTGTCAAATCAAGATCATTCTTAAATTTTTCCGCTACGGTGACCGCATCCTGACCGGTCATGGCATCAGCCACAAATAAAATCTCGGCCGGCTCGACAAGTGTTTTGATCTGCCGGAGCTCTTCCATCAACTCAGAATCGATATGCAAACGGCCGGCAGTATCAATTATCAGGGTATCCAGGTTTTTTTCAGCCGCCGCAATTACTCCGTTGCGACAAATGGATACGGGTGACTGGCTGACTTCCGAAAGATGAACGTCCACCCCAATAGAAGCACCCAGAACCTGGAGTTGATCGATAGCAGCGGGTCGATATACGTCAGCAGGGATAAGATAGGGGCGCCTGCCTTTACTCTTCAGCAATTTGGCAAGCTTTGCCGCTGTAGTTGTTTTACCAGACCCCTGAAGGCCTGCCAGCATAATGACTACAGGCTGCTTCCCATCAAGCTTAATCTGCTCTGTCTGACCGCCGAGGAGTTCAACCAGCTCCTGGTGGACAATCTTTATAACCTGCTGACCAGGGGACAGGCTCCCAAGCACTTCCTGGCCGACAGCCCGTTCAGAAATGGTGCTGATAAACTCCTTGACAACATTATAATTGACATCTGCTTCCAACAGAGCCAACCTCACCTCACGGAGGGAATCTTTAACATTGTCAGGGGTAAGCTTTCCATGTCCCCGCAGGTCCTTGAAAACCTTCTCTAATTTTTCGGTTAAATTCTCAAACATTATGGGTCACATCTACTCTTTCTACCTGCCAGCATCATGGGCTGTCTCAATTTGACAGAAATAAATTCCCAGCACCGGCAACTATCTACAGAGCTATAATTTAATGGGTGTTAATCCCTGATATAAAGCTTGCCAAAAGGACAATTGTATCAGTCTGCACCGGGTTGTTATAAAAAACAGGCAAAGATAATGAGAACTTGCCCGAATGTCAAGCAATGCTCTGCTTCAATCACTTTTTTTGTACAAAAAAAATGAGACATCACTCCCCTTCAGGAAAGCAGGGCAACCCTACTTACAAATGACAAATTTACTTAATAAGAACATTAAGTTAATTATCATTAAGCCCCTCAAGGCATTTGGCAAGGCTTTCCGGAGAATCAACCTGAAAACTCCTGCACCCTGTGGATTTGGGTACAATTTTCTTCATAAGCCCACTGAGAACCTTCTTTGGCCCAACTTCAATGAAATGTGTTACCCCTTTATCTACCAAAGAATTTATTATCTCAAACCAGCGGACCCTGGAGGCAATCTGTCTGCTCATGATTGTACGAATAGCGGCTGGTTCTTTTTCTTCGGCAGCAGTCACATTGAAAAGCACGGGCGTTTCAGGTGCCTGGAAAGAAATACCAGCCATGATCTTTTCGAAATCAGGGATAGCTCCTGCAACAAGAGGACTATGATTAGCTACACTGACATTTAATGTTATTGCCTTGCCGCCCTTTTCACTGACCATACCTTCCAGCGCAGCAAGTGTTTCATGATAACCGGAAACAACTATTTGTTTTTCACAATTATGATTGGCAATAGTCACATGAGAACTTTCAGGAAATATTGCCAGAATCCCCTCAACTTCTTCCAGTGTCAGACCTAAAATTGCCTGCATACCACCTGGATTCCTTTGCCCTTCCCTCTCGCTCAATCTCCCTCTTTCAGTCACCAGCTTCAAGGTGTCTTTAATCCCTAATACGCCTGATGCACAGAGAGCGCTGTACTCACCAAGACTGTGCCCGGCAAAATACTCCAGCCGGACGCCTGCTTTTTTTAATGCCTGCCAGCAGATCAGATTGACAGCAGTCAATGCCGGTTGCAGATAAACCGCCTTGGTCAACTCTTCCATGGGACCTTCAAGGCATAGTTTTCGTAAAGGGGCAGAGCTGATTGAATCTGCCAGTTCCATAAGTATTCCAGCCTCCTGGTCAGACTCAAGAAATTCCTTACCCATGCCTATAAACTGTGAACCCTGCCCCGGAAAAAGGACAGCTATTTTTCTTTCCCGCATTTGATTCCTCTGAAAAAGTGACTGAAGTGAGCTAAAGTTTTAAGTGACTAAAGTGACTAAAGTTACAAGTGACTAAAGTGACTAAAGTTATAAGTGCCTAAAATTTAAACAATATGATTCTGGTTATCGGAGTCTCGCTGCGCTCGTTTATACCCCTCTGGGGAGTACTAAAAAGAGTGCCCTGAAAAGGTGCTTTACTGATTACTGAAAAAGATTTAAATCGAAGGATATTTAAGTCAACACTTTTTTATCAAATATCCAGTATTTAGTATCATGTCTTTGCCCTGCGTCCTGTGCCCCTAGTTTTTTATCCAGTATCCAGCAACTAGCATCCAGTATCTGATCTTTTTTTCTCTTCCAAATGCTGCAGCAACGTGCCAAGCATAAACAATCCGACACCGACTGTTATTGCAGAATCTGCTGCATTAAATGCCGGCCAGTGATGGCTTCCCAGATAGAAATCCAGAAAGTCTACTACAGAACCGAAACGTACCCTGTCTATCAGATTGCCTATGGCTCCCCCTGCAATTAACCCCAGGGAATATACAAATATTTTGCCTTGCTTTTTCAGGTGTCCATAAGCATAAACAATAATAACCAGTGCCACTGTGGCCACTCCAACAAAAAACAGTTGCCGCAGCCCGCTTTTGCTCCCTGCCAGAAAACCAAAGGCTGCTCCAGTATTGGTCACGTAAACCAGATCAAAAAGACCAGGAATAACATTCTGCTGCTCATAGAGCCCCAAATTATTCATTATCCACAGTTTGGTAAACTGATCAATAATGACTACAAAGGCAGCAATACCTATAGGTATAAGATCCCTTGATTCAAGCTTGGCATTCACATTAAAATCCGGCGCTATAAAACATTTTTATTATGCAAGTTGAGCAACTACAGCCGTGCATCGGCTACAAAGCACCGGGTGAGCATCATCATCACCAACGGTCTCAGAACGCAACCAACATCTTTCGCATTTCTCCCCTGGGGCAGAAAGTACAGAAACCTGCAACTCAGGCAATTCCTCACTGGCATAAATATCTCCTTCCAGAACATCTGCCTGGGCCAGTTCTGAAACAATAGAGATCATCTTGAGTGTGTCCCACTTATCTGCAAGAAATTCAGCCAGAGAGCCGGTTGCCTTAACCATAACTTTTGCCTCCAGGGGATGACCGATAACCTTGTCCCTCCTTGCTCCCTCCAGGGCCTTTGTTATTTCAGACCTCACTTCCAGAAGACGACTCCATTTCTTGTCCAGTTCAGGATCAATTGCCTCTTCATTTTCTTTTGGAAACTCCTGCAGAAATACTTCATGGGCTTTGCGCGGTTCATCATCACCTGCCTGGGGCAGATGGACCCATGCTTCAGCAGCGGTAAAGTTCATCACCGGTGCCATGATACACAATAAACCGGCAAGAATATCATACAGAACTGTCTGCGCAGCTTTTCTCTCAACAGAATCCGGGGAAGCCGTATACAACCGGTCTTTGATAATATCGAGGTAAAAAGCACTCATGGTAACACCGCAGAACTGGTGCAGCCCATGAAATACAATGTGAAATTCAAAATCAGCATAGGCCCTGATTACCTTACGCTTAAAAAGCTCGAACTGGTGCAATGCCCAGTGGTCAATTTCTTCCATATTTTCGTATGAAACCCTGTCTTTAGACGGGTCAAAGTCATAGAGGTTTCCCATGAAGAACCGCATTGTATTGCGTATTTTGCGATAGGCATCTGACAGTTGTTTTAATATCTCATCGGAGATCTTAATATCGTCGCGGTAGTCCTCACTGGACACCCAGAGCCTGAGAATTTCAGCACCGTATGTTTTTATGATCTCTTCAGGAGCAATAACGTTGCCCACACTTTTGGACATTTTCTTGCCCTTGCCGTCGACTACAAAACCATGGGTTAAAACACCTTTATATGGCGGAACACCCCTTGTTCCTACTGAAGCAAGAAGAGAGCTTTGAAACCAACCGCGATGCTGATCACTGCCTTCCAGATAAAGATCTGCAGGCGCCTGCAGTTCCTCTCTCTCCTCAAGAACAGCTGCATAGCTGACTCCTGAGTCGAACCAGACATCAAGAATATCTTTTTCTTTTATGAAGGAAGCCCCCCCACAGTTCTTGCAACTGCAGTTCTCTCCTGTAAAATGGGAAGTATCATACTTGAACCAGGCATCTGCCCCTTCCTCAGCAAAAATAGAAACAATTCTCTCAGCCACTGCTTCATCCTTGAGCACCTCACCACATCCTTCACAGGTAAATACGGTGAGCGGCACCCCCCAGGTACGCTGACGGGACAAACACCAATCAGGGCGGACTTCAACCATCCCGTAAATGCGCTCCATACCCCAGCGTGGCGTCCAGGTAACTTTCCTGATCTCCTGCAGAGCGTTTTGCCGCAGGTTATTATTATCCATGGCTATAAACCACTGTTCCGTGGCCCTGAAGATCACCGGCTTCTTGCAGCGCCAACAGTGGGGATAGCTGTGAGAAATTGCTGTCTCTTTGACCAGAAATCCCTTTTCTTTCAGATCAGCATTGATCTGTTTGTTTCCATCATAAATGTTCATCCCATCGTATGGTCCGGCTTCGACTGTAAAAGTGCCAGAACCATCAACCGGTGAAAATACAGGCAGGTTGTATTGCAGTCCGCTTATGTAATCTTCCCGGCCATGTCCAGGAGCTGTGTGAACAATACCGGTACCGGTATCCAGTGTCACATAATTAGCCAGAATTATAAGTGATTCACGTTCCATGAAGGGATGCTTACATTTCATGCCCTCAATTTCCCTGGCTGAAAATGTAGCAATAATTTCATGCCCGGTGCCGACCAACTTTTCACCGTAATCAGAAAATGCCTGCTCAATGAGATCCACAGCCATTATCCAAATCTCATCACCCACCGCGACTGCCCCGTAGGTGTAATCAGGATGAAAGGCAACCGCCTGGTTGGCCGGCAGTGTCCAGGGAGTGGTGGTCCAAATCAGGGCATAGACTTTCCGGTTCCCGAGTTTTTCTTCTGCAAGTCCGGGTACGACCCCTCCCAGATCATCCAGCAAGGGAAACTTAACATAGATTGAGGGTGAGCCATGGTCGTGATACTCCACCTCAGCCTCGGCCAGTGCCGTCCGGCATGAAGAACACCAGTAAACCGGTTTTTTGCTCCTGATAACCCCACCCGAGAGCAAGAATCTGTTAAATTCTCTGGCAATTGATGCCTCATAGCCATAATTGATTGTCAGGTACGGGTTTTTCCAGTCTCCAAAGACACCGAGACGCTTGAACTCATCCCTCTGGATCTTTATCCACTTTTCTGCATATTTACGACAGGCAGCACGTATAGAAAGCACCGGGATATCCTTTTTTTTGGCTCCCAGTTCTTTGTCAACATTATGTTCTATTGGCAAACCATGGCAGTCCCAGCCAGGAACATAGGGGCAATGGAACCCTGCCATCCGTTTTGATTTAAGAATGATGTCTTTTAATACCTTGTTAAATGCTGTCCCGAGATGAATATGTCCGTTGGCATATGGCGGGCCATCATGGAGAATATAGCGCGGCTTGTTTTTCGTTGCCGCCTGTATCTGTCCATAAAGGTCCTCTTTTTCCCATTGCTTAAGAAATTCCGGTTCTTTCTGAGAAAGATTAGCCTTCATCTTAAAACTTGTCTGGGGCAGATTGAGAGTTGCCCGGTAGTCCATTTTCTTTGCTCCTTTTACTATTATCGGTCTCGCCCAAATCACTCGACGGACAGGTTTTTCATCTATGGCCTAATAAATTTATTAGGCCCTGTTACAGACTGCGAAATTATTCGAAGTCTATACTTATCTATAGAATGCATCAATTTTCAGTTAGCCCGGCCATTCCGGACCAGGAAAAATACAATAATATATTAAAATCATTAATATAAATCTGCAGAAAGTTGCGACTCATTATAGATATAAAACGGAATTAATAACGCGCAGCCGCTAAAATAACAGGTAATATGCAAGTTGCAAGGGTAAAGTTCCTTTCAATGGCTGAGCCTTAGGCCTTTGTTTTCAACCTAACCCGGATTATTCACAAATTCAATTACACACTCAATTAAACAATCCTTAATACAGTTTAATATTCGTTAATAATGAATGTTAGTATTCATTAATAATTCATGCTTACAGTTTGACAACCCAACTGCAGGTTAATATAATTAATCTGGTTAAAATAGTAATGATACGGATTGATAAATTTCTTAGTTGCTTTACAGTAATACGATAAGAAGTCTTTCATTTTATTAAAAATACTTTTGAGAGGGAAAAATGCCCAAAGTTATTGCCATGGCAGGAAAAGGTGGAACAGGTAAAACAACAATTTCCGCCCTGCTTATTAATTATATGCTGCATAATAACCTGACGCCTGTTCTGGCGGTAGACGCAGATGCCAATACCAACTTGAATGAACTCCTGGAGTTGGAAGTCAATCTCACCCTGGGTGAAATACGGAGGGATTTAAAGGGGGATATACCTGCCCATATAACCAGGGATCAATTCATGGAGATGAAGGTCCACCAGGCACTGATTGAAGCAAAAGGTTACGATCTACTGGTTATGGGTCAGCCTGATGGACCCGGCTGCTATTGTGCAGCCAACCAGCACCTTGCCATGACCATGGACAAACTGGCGGATAACTATCGATATATACTTGTGGATAATGAGGCAGGCATGGAGCACTTGAGCAGGATGAACCTGCGTTCCATAGATCTACTGCTGGTTGTCTCCGATCCTTCCGCCCGCGGTATCCTCACAGCTAAGAGGATATCAGAACTCACAAAGCCGTTGAAAATTGAAATCAAAGAAAAGTTTCTCATTGTCAACCGGGCTCCAGATCCATTGCCTGAAGCACTGTCTGACAAAATAAAAGAAACCACTGAAAACACAGACCTTCCATTGGCGGGAATCCTGTCGAGCAGTGATCAACTTATCGAGCAGGAGCTGAGTGGGAAATCATATCTCAACCTGACAGAAGATGCCGCTATCATCCAGCAAGCATATGAAATTTTTTCAAAAATCATTAAATAGCCCATTTTATTGAGCTTGACAGAACCTCTTAATCATTATAAAAAAGTTGATTCAGGTGATATATAACTTATTGGAAGCTAAAAGGATTTTCCTTACACGTATTTTTATTTGCAACTCAAACTCTTAATATCCCGGTTTCACCTTATTTGCCTCTATGGATACTCAGCCAGCCAACAAGTCGATAGTCGAGATTGTCAGGGCTACTAAAATCTACCCTCCGGATGTTGTGGCACTTGAGGATATTTCACTTTCCATTACCTACGGCGAAATGGTTTTTCTGACAGGTATGAGCGGTGCCGGAAAAACCACCCTGTTAAAACTGATCTGCGGCATTGAGCATCCTGACAAGGGAATGGTCGAGGTGACGGGGAAAGATCTGAACCGAATCAAGGGCGCTGAAATACCCAGATTGAGACAACAGATCGGTATGGCATATCAGGATTTCAAACTTCTTCCTGATAGAACTGTGGCTCAAAATATTGCCATGTCCATGGAAGTCTCCTACCAGAATATCAGGACCATAAAGAAAAGGGTGATTGAACTGCTGCAAAAACTCAGGCTGGAGCACAAACATAATGCCTTTGCAGGAAACCTTTCACGTGGAGAGCAGCAGAGGGTCACCATAGCCCGCGCCGTGGCAAATTCTCCAACACTTATTTTGGCTGACGAACCAACCGGCAACCTGGATTCTAAAACAACGAAGCTTGTCATGGAGCTGTTTGAACAGTGTAACATTTCCGGCACAACTATAATTATTGCTACCCACGATGAAAGTATTTTCAGGAAATCTGAAAATCGTGTCCTTGAACTCCACAGCGGACAAATGGTACAATCGACTGACAGAATAATTTTAACTCCCGAAAATATGCCATGAAATTTTTCAGCACCATACTGGTCCAGACAAACCGCAACCTTCAAAAGACTTGGCCCACACAGTTTATGACCCTGTTGACCGTGAGTTTATCTGTACTGATCTTTTCCTTTTTCTTCTTGATTTATACAAATATGATCAAAGCAGGAGAAAGACTTGGTGACGACCTGCGTCTCACCATATATCTTGAGGAAGAACCTGTTATGGAAATGCAATCGCAACTGGTGAGAAGAATAACCAATTTCAGCCCGGTGGAGGAGATACGATTTACCTCGCGGCAAGACGCCTACAACCGTCTTGCCACACAACTTGGTGACAATGTGGATGTGCTTGATGACCTTGATCCCTCATTCCTGCCACCATCAATTGAAGTGTATCCCAAGAAAAACCTCAGCAACCTGGCCCAGATAAAACGTTTTTCAGAATATCTTGCCACCTTGCCCGGTGCCGTTAAGGTACAATACGGTCAGGAATGGGTTGAACGCTTCAATTATTTTACAAAACTTTTGCAAATCATTGTTATTTTAAGTGGTTCACTTCTCATTTTAACAACAGCATTTATGGTTGCCTATACCATTCGATTGGCAATAGTTGCCAGACAGGCAGAACTTGAGATATTACGACTTTTGGGTGCAACAAACGGCTATATCCGTACCCCATTCCTTATTGAAGGTTTTCTGCAGGGACTGCTTGGCTCCACTTTAGGTCTTTTAGCTCTCTTCTTTCTTTTCCGTTGGATTCAATTACATTTTACAGGACCAGGTATTTTACAGCTTATTGAATTCACTTTTTTCTCCCCAACAATAATCGGAATAATAATAGCAGCAAGCATTACCCTTTGTACGGGAGGCAGTTTTTCGTCTATGCGAAAATTCATGCGCATCTGACATGGGAATCTTTCACAATCCATTCAGGAAATATCCAACCGGGCCATTACAGATAGTTGTATTGCCGGTAATCACCTTCTGTATGCTGGTGGCACCAGTTCTTCTCCTCCAACCAGGAAACTGTATTTCCTTGGCTTTTGCCCAGGAGTCAATTCAGACGCGACTTACCCCAAAGCAGCAGCAGGAAATAATAGAAAAGAATGTAAGAATCAGGAAATTGCAGGAAGGTATTATAGACCAAAAAATCAAAATTCTTGGTTCCAAAAATGAAGAAAAAACATTGCTCGGTGAGCTGGAAAAAATTGAAACGGAACTTCAGGTTCAAAAAAAACAACTTGTCACCCTCGAGATTGAATCAGAAAAACAGGAATTTCTTTTAGCTGACAAGCAGGCATACTTGCGCCAGGTGCTGACAGAAAAAAGGGCCCATCAGGTACATGTAAAAAACAGGCTGGCTGCCTATTATCGCATGGGGTCGGTTGGGCTTATGAATGTCTTGTTCTCTTCCGAATCACTTCCAAAACTTCTCGATTTCAAAGAATATTTTTCTATTATGGTTCAGCATGACCATACAATTATCCAGGAGTATCTTGCCCAGTTAAAGGAATCGAACCTTGCCCGGGAGGAGCATGCCAGAGAAAAATTACGCCTCATGAAAATGACAGATGAATTGAGCGAAAAAGAAAAGCAGTTAAACCAGATCCACCAGGAAAAAAATATATTGCTGAAGCAGGTAAACACAGAGCAGCATCTTTATGAACAGGCTGTTCAGGAAATAGAAGAAGCTGCTGCTGACCTTGCTGCCACATTGCAAAGATTACAAACAGCAGCACAAGCGAAACCTGTTGCACCACAACCAAAACCTGCTACAACACAATCATATGGAGTAATTGAAACTGAGAAAAAGAAGCTGCCGAAAAAAACTGTTGTCCAGGAAGGATTCATCGGTCAGAAAGGATTACTTGATCCTCCGGTAAGCGGCACTGTCATAGCTCTCTTTGACCAAAAGATTAAAGGGAAATTTGAATCATCTACCATATCAACCGGGATTGATATCAGAGTAAATAAGGGCATGGAAATTAAAGCTGTTTATGATGGCAAAATTATCCATTCCGGATATCTGCGCGGCTATGGGAATCTCATGATCATTGATCATGGACAGCAGTACTTCTCACTGCTATCCAGAGCTGCTGATTTCTACAGTAAAGAAGGAACAAGGGTAGAAAAAGGGGAGATTGTCGGCATGACCGGGGACGGAGATCCACTCTATGGAGAAGGCCTTCACTTTGAGATTCGTAAGGGATCGAAACCAGAGGACCCTTTGTTGTGGTTGAAAAAGAATTCCCTTCCTGAAGCAGCCTCAACTCCCTCCAAATAACCAGAATCCCTTTACTCCACCATAATATTATATTGTCTGATTGTACTCAGCGTGCTAAATTATTATATTCTGCTCAACAAAATGTGTAGTTTGAAAAATCCATTAAATTTCTCTATGACCGACAATATCCTCAGCCCCATCTATAGGAACATTATGAATCCAACAAAAAAAATCCTTACTTTTGCTCTCATCATCATCCCGGTCCTCTTTGGCAGCCAGCAATATGCATTGGGCAATACTGATGACTTGCAGGAAACCTATAAAAATCTTGAGATTTTCTCAAATGTACTCAGCATTGTCCAACAGAGTTATGTTGATGACATTGACACAAAAGAAACCCTTGAAGGAGCAATCAAGGGGATGCTCACAAGCCTTGATCCTCACTCGTCCTACTTAAAACCTGATGACTTCAAAGAACTTCAGGTCGAGACCAAGGGTAGTTTCAGCGGCATTGGAATTGAAATTACCATAAAGAACAACACGCTCACCGTAGTCTCTCCCATTGAGGATACACCTGCTTTTAAGGCAGGCATACAAGCCGGTGACAGAATCATAAAGATAGAAGACGACTCCACCAAGGATATGTCCATATTCGAAGCAGTAAAAAAACTGCGGGGCCCAAAAGGTTCGGAGGTGACCATTTCAATTCATCGTGAGGGCTGGACAGATCTCCAGGAATTTACTATCGCCAGGGATGTAATACCAATTCACAGCGTACGATCCAATATACTGGAGCAGAGCTACGGATATGTCAGGATAACAAACTTCCAGAGAAACACCTCAAAAGATCTCAAGAACAGCATTGAAGAACTCTTGAAAGAAGGCGTGTTGAAGGGATTGGTCCTCGACCTCCGTAACAATCCGGGTGGTCTACTTGATGCTTCGGTAAAGGTCGTGGATATCTTCCTTGATGAGGGCATCATTGTCTCCACCAAGGGACGTCTCAAAGACCAGAACCTGGAATTTTCAGCCCACGGTGGTAGTCAACATTACGATTTCCCCATAGTCATCTTGATAAACAGTGGTTCGGCATCTGCATCAGAGATCGTAGCCGGCGCCCTGCAGGATCATAAAAGGGCACTGATTCTGGGAACCCAATCCTTTGGCAAAGGCTCTGTACAAACAATTATTCCAATGGCAGATGGTGCAGGACTGCGGCTTACCACAGCCAGATACTACACACCAAGCGGCACCTCCATCCAGGCAACAGGCATTACCCCGGATGTTCTCGTCCCGGCAGTTGCTGCAATAGAAGACGGCAATGATAAAGGTCCCATGAAGTTTCTCCGGGAAAAGGACCTGAGACATCACCTGGAAAATGGTGACAATATTAAACCAAAGTCAAAAGCCCAGACCATTGAAAAGAGCGGCTTAATCTCAGATAAAGTTACGATTGACGAAAAGACAAAAGAAAAACTGAAAAATGACAATCAGCTCAATACCGCTCTTCTTATTCTCAAAAGTTTGAATGTACTTTCCAAACCGGATGCTGATAAGTAAACATCTGGCCCAAAGGATCCGGCTTTGGTTGGCCACTTGAAAAGACTTTAGTTGAAAGTAGTCAACTATCAATTATCAGCGCACAGCTTTTTAAATCTTGTGCCCTGCGCCTTAAGCCTTGCGCCGCTAGCCTGTATATCCTGCAACTTACCATGAAGGCTACTTATACCTTGTCATCTCGAACGGCCATCGGCCGGAGAGATCCTGTTTTTATGATTTCAAGATTTCAAGATTTTAAGATTTCTCACATTCGTTCGAGGTAAGCGAGTTAACGACTCCGAATGACAGGGTTAGCGTTCGAGGTAGGCACCCTTGCAGGGCACTCTTTTTAGTACCCCAAGGGGTATAAACGACCAAAGGGGAGACTCCGAATGACAGGGATGACCCTTTAAGCCCTATGCCTTGTGCTCTGTGCCTTGTATATTGAAAAACTGGCCGGGAATTTACCAGTTGCCGGGATTGAGAATATCTTCTGGTGCTCCTTCTCACAGTCCCAGATCACGAATAAAACGCATATCACTGGTCCAGTTCTTGTGCACCTTGACCCATAGCTTTAACATAACCCGTTGTGCCATGAGTTTCTCAATGTCGTAGCGTGAGTTTTTGCCGATCTGCTGCAACTTTGAACCTTTTTTTCCTATGATTATAGCTTTTTGTGAAGACTTCTCCACAACTATTGTCGCATGAATTGTCACCAGAGACCTTTCTTCGTCTTCCTTAAAACTCTCTATAACAACTGCTGTTGAATACGGGATTTCCTGCCCGGTCAAGAGAAATATCTTCTCCCTGATAATCTCAGCAACGATAAAACGCTCGGTAGCATCCGTCGGGATATCTTCAGGGTAAAGCCTGGGACCTTCAGGCAGGAGACGAAGAAGTTCCTGCAGCAAGATATCTGTACCATTATTCATAAGGGCTGAAATCGGGATAATGGCGGCAAATGGATAAATATCACGGTACATTTCTATAAGCGGCAGGATTTGATCCTTTTTCAGAAGATCAATCTTGTTTAAAACCAGGATTGCGGGGCATGCTATTCCCTTGAGATATTCAACCGTCTTTTTCTGCTTTTCAGGTACGGACCGGGAAACATCGACAAGGAACAGGATTGCATCAACCTCAGAAAGACTGGAAACTGCTATTTTTACCATTTCCAGGTTAAGAGGTTTATCTGCCTTATGCAAACCAGGTGTATCAAGCATAACAATCTGATACGATGGATCATTAAGAATACCGATGATCCTGTTTCTGGTTGTTTGTGGCTTCGGTGTTACAATTGAAATTTTCTGCCCCAACAAACCATTCATCAATGTGGACTTGCCCGCATTTGGTGGGCCGACGATTGCCACAATGCCTGATTTAATAGTGTCTTCCTGCATCTCTTTAAAAAAAATCCTTATGATAATTGAATCTATTAATGTTGTTGGCAACTGAGGTGCAGATTTGAAATCTGTCCCCTTTTTAAAAAAAACCGATAAGTAGTATACTAACTATTTATTCTAAAGTCAGAATTGTCGGTCTCGCAAAAAACTGCGAGTGTCTGCCTGTCAATCATTGGGTTGTTTCGTTACCCAATAATCATCAGCTGTAGTGTAAGCTGATAATCGTCGTTCGTTTTGTTGAACGACACCTACGGCATGGTGATTATAACCAGTTGATTTCATTAAACCATTCTTTGGA
>Ga0255044_10000039_pt1 | contig 21075 bp, 50 predicted proteins | sample BC1_12_21_MG_FD_183651 | JGI IMG/M metagenome (GOLD analysis project Ga0255044, IMG submission 183651) | Seawater microbial communities from Strait of Georgia, British Columbia, Canada - BC1_12_21 | ecosystem: Environmental > Aquatic > Marine > Strait | place: Canada: British Columbia... | reverse complement strand
AGAGTGATATACATCTTCTCCTTCTTCAAAAGTTTCACCATCAACATCCACCCACTTACCTAATCTATTCATCCACTTAGGCATATTATTATCATCTGAACCAAAAGTAATTACATACTCTACATTCTTCTCACCTAATGGTGTTGGTTCTTCTCTTTCTTCTTTGGGGTAATAAGGGTAGAAATTATATTTATCATATTTATCATTCCATTCTAATCTACCTTTCATATGTATTGTTTCGACATCACCTTCATCGAGATATTCATCAACAACAACACCTTCACCTTCTTTAGTTTCATCATCTAACCATTTTAGAACTGCAACTTCCCCATAATGTCCAGGAATCATAAACTCATCATTACCCACATAAATTAAAACATCCACTATTTCTGTACCATTAGGTATATAGAAAGATTTATCTACTGGGGTGTTATCACTATCATCCATAAGTGTACCATCATCATTAACGTACATTCCTTCTTGAATGATTCTATTATACTGGCTTTCTGTAATTATAATCTTTTTCATACAATATAAATATCTCAACTAACGATAAAACTTCAGTAGTTGTGGAATCGGAACTAGTTATCCCTATTAGAGAATATATAACCCTTTCCGTATAATTTCATTACACCTATCCTTACATCCTTTCCCCTCTTCTTATATAGACGATACATTATCCTCTTATACTTCTTCTTTATCTTCCTTGGTATTCTCATTTCTTATAATGTTTGTTTATACACACAAATACATGTGTTTCTGTTCGTATATACGATGGTTATCCTTGACACGTTATAATACCAAATTATTTCTTTATCACTCATCTTTGTTTTGGTTTTAATTCTTTTATGATCCGTAGCCGTATGTTATATTCGGAGAACTACGGAGGTAATTGTTATGTTTTATAGTAGTATAGTAACGTTTAATGTTACGGTGTTACTATAAAACATAACTTTGTTGCATATATTATATCCGTTTTTCACCGAATAGGTGTTAAAATACTCATTTTTCACAATGAATAACCATTTTTCACCTTATTTGTGGGAGACAAGGAACTTGAATTCCGTTCTCTTTGGTATCATCGAAGTGAGTTAACCAACTATGACACGACACCAATTACTAAAAACCCAACAGATGTTTTCATCTTTGTTTTGGTTTAGTCTATTAATTCGTCAACATGTATTCCATGTGATTCAAACTCTTCGTTTATACATTCCCATACATTGTCTAATAATTCGTATTCAGCATCCGTTGCATTATATGCATCAAGCATGTGAACCATCTTCTTCTTCATGTTGATTTTTATTTCAAATAATACGGATGACATATCAGTTGCTTTCATAGCTCTTTTCAATGCCATTTGGTCATCTACTGAGTCACTGTATTCAATAATTGTTTTCATCTTTGTTTTGGTTTAAACCACCCATTATTAGCTATGATGGCTATTTTTGCACCCATCATAAATGCATTTAATGTAGTATTAGTAGGGTATTCACCAACTAGGTTACACCACTTTTCTGCTATTTCTTTTAGTTTTTTATCTGAGAGATTTTCTATATCATCAGATAACTGTTGTAAATTTTCTATATCATCAGATAACTGTTGTAAATTTTCTTTAGGTATTTTTTCTCTAAGTTTACGTTCTTGTTCAAGTCGTTTGTCTAAATCATTTTTCATAACTTTTCTTTCTTTAAATTAACATTAAATATAACCGGTAAATCTCCTGTCAATTCTACGAGCATCAGATATTTCTCATCACCAACCACACCATCTATAGTCCACTCTGTTTTAACACCATTCTCATATATTGGTACTGAATATGTTTCGTCTTTACTCATCTTTGTTTAGTTTTTTTAAATCCCTTTCATCTATTGTGAAATCATTACTATAATGTGAAAACCAATACTCATGAGTAATGGGGTCATTATACCTAAATCTTATCAATTTATCATTATACCAATATAAGTCATTTTCTATAAGTAACATATGTGTTAATCTAATCATCTTTGTTTTTATATTTTGAATATAGGCTCACCAACATACGTTTATGTGATCATTTAATAGTGTTTATGATCCTATAATTACTACCTATGTGAGCTTATCTTTAATGATAGTGAAAAGTATTTTAAAAACCAAATAATCTACTATAAAAAACCACACCATTTTTCATAGATCTCTTCTTTCATACAAAACTATTCAGCCTCTTTAAACGAAATAATATTGTTTTGGTTTAGTAATTGATATTGTTATCCCAGCAGCCCCACAAGATAAATCATAGGTGTTTGATTTATTATCATTAACAAACCCATAATCTTTAAATTTAAATATTATAACATCTCGACCATAGAACCAACCATGAATTGAGTTCGTATAATAATCAATCGATGGTGATTTTATTAATTGTGCTTTCCAAGGTTCTTGAAAATCCTTTTCAAACTCTTCTAAGTTAATGTGAATTAACATTGCATTTCTTATTTATAAGACAAATGTAATATTTTTTTTGTAATAAAAAATCTGATAAATATAAATCTATTATAAATAAGATTTAAACCCCACCCATTCTGGAGTAAGTGGGGCATTTTTATCTTTAGACTGTGAGTGTATAACTTTTACAACCTCTTTAACTTTATCATTAGCAAATTCAGTTAACATCTTAGATGTTACCCATTTGTGTCTATTTTTGTTCATACTAATCCATCTATTAGCTTCTTCTTCAGTTACCATACTTTCATTTGATTTGTTTTTTAAATTTGTATCCACCAACTTGTCCAAGTGGATTAAGATATACATATTCTGAACGGTGTGTTCCTTTGATAGGTACTGTAATTTCGATAATATCAAACTCTTCCTCTTTTCCATCATAGTCAATTTGTCGAAGCATATAGTAATTAGTTTGTGATTCGGGTCGATGACTTGATTGATATTTAATGGTAGTGTTACTGTTTCCAGCACCATTCTTTCTTTCTATTATTTCCCATATTTTCGTATCCTCTGAATGTAATATTTCAAATTTATCATTGTTAATTTCACTAGCGGTTATCCAAGTTAATACAACTATATTGTTATCTTCATTATAAGCACCATACCAATTAGTTAATGCTATTGGTAATGTACCATTCGGAGCGTCAAATGAAAAAGAAGTAATATCATAATAATAAACTAGAACTTGTCTAGGGTTTCCTCCAACATAAGAGTTAGAAATGTCAACAGGAGTCTGAAATGGCCCTCCTTGATTATAACTCCAAGAACTAAGATTAGAACGATACCAAATAACAAATGTAGGGTCCGTTATTAATTGAAATCTAACTTGAGTTGTTGTATTGGGTACCCTTGTGTCAACTACACCAGAGAATCCTGCTGTATATGTAGCGTCATTAACCCAAGCTCCTTGGTCAAAATAATCAAATGTCATGAAATCCCAACCATTTTCAATATATCCTGATAAAGGATATGATACATCTACATTACCTATAACATTGGAAAAGTCTAGTATTGGGCTCATTATGGTAATTGTGTCATTGTTTATATATGGATTTGAACCTAGATTAAACGTTGCGTAATTTTCAGCTCCACCATAATTCTGTGAACCAGCTCCGTTATCAGCTGTCCATTCACCAACCCCATTAAAGGAATCAAACTCTTCAATTAAAGGGTATTGGGCAAACATAATGTTTACCCATAGTATTAGTAATATGTTAATGATATGTTTCATAATAGTGTTATTAATATGTTAGTTATGTAGTCTTTTATTATAAATATACGTAAAAATACTTATAAAGTAATTATTTTATTAGGTATAGATTATAATGTAGTCTAATATAATACTAATTAGACATAAAATTAAAAATTCTACATATGAGAATCTTTTAATTGTAACATATCCCCATATTTTTCCTTTAAACATCTTTCTCATCTTTGTTTTGGTTTAATTACCAATTGTTATGGTAATTCCCACAAATAATAAACTAGCACCTGTTATAACAGCTAGTAAATGCGCTGGTTGTTTGTATAGGGGTCTTTGTTGATATTTTCCATTTACAATTTCACCTTCATTTGGTGTTGCTAGTCCTAGTAACGTAAACATTCCACCACCCAACATTAAAGCATACCCTGAGTGAACATCTTTCTGTTTATTTGGTTTTTGTAGGAGTTGTAGGTTTACACTATAAAGATTGTCAGGGAGTTCTTCTTTAGACATTTGACCCATACTCAATAAGGGTAATAACATTAATATTAGTAATAATTTTTTCATTTGATTTGTTTTAATATGTTTTCTCTCATTATAATTGCAGACTTTAAATGTTTTCCATATTCATCTAGTTCTTTCATTCTTCCCATAATTATCTTAATATCTTTTTCATATGGTTCTGCTTTTATCTTTTCTTCCTCTGTGGCAGTTTCTGGGTCGTACCCCATTTGAATAGTCATTAATGTTCTAAACTCACCAAATTCATACTTATGGTACGCATTATCCACTTCCTTTATTTCTTTTTCTAGTATAACATCAAAATCTTTCATATTCTAATTTAATTCTGTTTTTATTTATATAATTTATTTATTCTCATCTTTATTTTCAATTAATAGTTCTGGATTAACCCAAGCATCATCGAACGAATTATGTTCTACAAACTCTTTGTTCAAGTGTTCCATAATTGTTGTCATCAAATGTGCACTTTTCTTGTTATCTGTGTGTGACCTTATTAGTAGTGCTACTCCCGAAACAAGCACGTGTGCAGCTTCCCCAATTCCTAATCTTCGTTGACCTTTTGGGAATCCAATTCTAATATCGGATACCTTACCATCCTTTTCTGATGGTGTTATTGTTACGTTTATTGATAGTTCTTCGTTCATCATCTTTTTCCTCTACTGTTTCTTGGACCTGTCGTAGACTGTCCGTAAGTATATTTCTTTCTTGTATTTCTTTTTGACGGTTTCTTCCGCGTCCATAGCATACTCACTTTCTTTTTGCTTCTCCACTTCCTTGCTTTTTCCGCATTCTTGAATGTGTTCATTTCCCATTTGTACATCTGACCATATCCCTGAGATGAGATTAGTAGTAGCACTGATATTAATATGATTCGTATCAAATCTGCTCCTCATCGAATAATATTGTTATACACTCTGTATTGATCATCTTATTTGGTTTCTACTTCCTACACACACACATTTCTCTTTGACATCCCATAAGTTTTTGGTTACCATGTGACAATTATGTTGTTTATTATGTTTCTTAGCGAATGTTGTTATTGAAGTGTTGTTCTGACTCTTCACCTTCCAAGGACATTCTTTACATTGTTTATTAACCATAGTTATTCAAAGTTATCTTCCACCCATATTGGTGTCTTTTCACCAACATAACTACCACTAACATTGTAGTAAAAGTGCTCCATTGCATCCTCCATTGTCATACCATCCTTCACCAATATGTCTAACGATTTTGATATTGAATATACTAACCTCATGTGTGTATCGATCCCAATAACAGCATCATCAAAACCATCTGCCTTTAGGATCTCTTCTTCCGAATAATTCTCCAATATTGTATCTAATAACTTATCTAATTTTCTTTCTTTACTCATCTTTGTTTTGGTTTACTATTTCAAAATCATTAAAAAACTTTGATTGTATGTGTATCCTAGATTTACCTCTATGTGGGTATAATTCTATTTTGTGACTATCATCCTTTAAAAGTATTAAATTACCATCAGTTTCAAATCCATCAACTATATAAATAACGGATTTATCCTTATATGGAAATCTACCTGACGTACAGTAAAGACTAACTTTATCCCCAACATTTAATTCTTTAATCATTTTTGTTTCACTTTTCATAATTATTTTGTTGGGTCGTTTGGGTGAAAATGGTTTGTTGTTTTAAATGGTATCCATCCTATTATTGGAAACTTTTTATATAGTGTTGTAACCGAGTGAGCCCATAAAGATAAATCTATATGTACTTGGTATCTTAATCTTTTTATTCGTTTAATCCTACCAATATTCAATGCACTAACTGTATGTGTCATAATGCGTTTTTTAAGGTTTTCCAATCTTTATGCACATCTGGTAATGATACTCGTTTACTCATAACCACCCCATTTTAACAGCGTAATTTAAAACATTTAATAGTTCGTTGGTATCTTTTTCTGTAAACGTGTGTGGAAGAAACCCTATACAGTCAGTAGCACCGTTAACAAGACCATTTAAAAAGTCCGGATTATCCCAATATTCTTCAGTACCACCCTTTGGTTTGTATGTTAAGGATTGGGTATCCTTCCATGATTTACCATCATCATCTAACAATACACTAAAGTTAAATACACCATCAACACTTTCACACCCATAAAAAGCATTAGGTTGTTCTAATTCAGGTTCTGTGTCATCCTGTTTTTCCATTGGTACCAATTCATACCACTTTCCTTCTATTTCTACTTTATTATTCATTTTCTTATTATTTAAAATCTTACTGACATTTTATGTAATTGTCAGTCTGTATATATTTCTTTAAGGGTATTAAGTTGGGTTATCTCATCCAATAATACCCCAACCCTATCAACAAACTTTTCCATTTGTTGTTCGTTAAGTGGTTCAAGTAATTTATACCCATTTTTAATTGGTATTCTTGTCACCTCAGTAATGTTTATTTTGGATTGTGCCTTAACCATTCTTTCTGTTTTATCTGTGATGTTATTTTCAATGACCCATAAAACATCTGTTTTATTATCATCCAAAGGTAACTCTCTACCATTCCAAGTTATCAATAAACCTTTCTTAAAGTTTACTGTCAGTTTTTTCTCATCACCTTCTACACTATCATCTTCAATCCACTCAATTTCTACAATTTTACCCATATATCTTTATATTTTTTTAATTTGATTATAGTGGATTTGTTGTTTTAATTACTAACCACTGAAATGTTTATGGGTATATAATATCACCCATAATTACTAATATTATAAATATAGTTATTATTTTACTATAATCACACCTTAACACCAATTATCTTTTTCTTTACTCATATCTCTAATCTTCTAATCTCCGACTTTAAGTTGTATATTACTGCAATGTCATCTACATTGGAATTGGTTGAGATATCTACTTCAATCTCATTGAATACTAATGTAACTTTCTCCTTAAATCTACCATATTTGGTCTCACCTTCTACTCTATCATACTCTAAAATATTTGAGTCATTCAGAGCATCCTTAGCCTTCTTAATAGCACCATAAATGTTGACCCCTTTATCAGCCTCTATTCTCATATCATTTGTGTAAAATCCCATTCATAATTATCTTTATCAACACAACTACCACATTGGGTTTGTCTGTGTAAACAATCACTATACAATGGACATTCTTCTTTTTTCCATTGTTCTATTAATAGTTGCATAGCCTCACTTTCCATCAAGTGTGCCATACCTGTATATTCTGATGTTAATTCTTTACTCATTTATTCTCTTTTACTACTTCTTTATTTGATCTAAATACTCACTCAATGATAATTCATTCATACCAACAGAGTTCACAATGTCATCCCAATTAAGGATTTCTCTACGTACCATTTTCTCTAATGATACACTACCTTTAACCTTCTCAACCAATGCGTAAGCCACATCCTTTGGGATACTTGTTAGGTGTCCTTTTTTCCATAAAGACATTAATCCGAAACTATAAGTTGACGGTACACCTTCTTTGATGTTGAGACACACCATACTTATTGGTTGTTTGATACCACCTTTGTAGGTGCAGTGTGTAAGTATTTCTCTTACACAGATGTCGATCATCTTATCTACATCATCCCCATTACCCCAAGTTGTTCTGTCAAAGATGGTATTGAATCCAGCTCTACACTTACCTGCGTAAATTAAAGATGTAATATTATAGTTTGAATTGATTAAACTCTCTATTGAGTTTGCTCCGAATGAAAATCTTTTGTTATTAGCCATAGTTGTTTTGTTTTGTCTTACAAAGATAAGTCAAAACTTTCACATGGCAAAAAATTATTTAGAAAATCTATTTTATTTATTGTTAGTGGCGTACTTTACCCCCATAATTGTACCCACTATTGAAAAAGCGTTGGTTAAGAGTATTCCAAAGATATTACTCCATGTAGAACCAATCATCTGGGTGTCCCTATCAAAATACAATGAAAACCCATACATTATTGTTGTTGCCAACCCGACACCAATAATAATATAAAGAGCAACTTTTACTATGTTATTTATTAATTCAAACTGGGTTTTCTTTTGTAGGGTATCCAAATCATTTTCTACTATATCCTTAGCATCTTCAGTTGCTTTTAAAGATAACTTTAAATCTTCATTTATAGTTTCTATTTCTTTTTTATTTTTACCGAGTTCTATGTTTTGTTTCTGTATTAATTTTGTTACCCTTAACCTTTTCTGTCTACTTTCTTTATCTCTATCAACACAAATTTGTATGTAATCAGAAAATTCTTTATTTTCATCTTTTACATCTATTATTTTCAATATATTCCCTTCAAGACATATGTTTTTTTCGTTAAATATTTCTAACAAAACTTTCTTTGTCTGTTCATTTATGTTTTTCATGTTTTATTTATAAACCTTGAATGGGAGACTTTTAGATTTATAACCTTTAAAATCCTCCTTAAACTCTTCAAGTCTAGGTTCTATCTCGTCAGATTTTATTATCCAAAATTGGGCACCAGCTTCAATTGCTTTGGCTTTTTCGGATTCTTCATTGGATGATGATATTATCCCAACAACAACTTCATTTCCGTATTCAAAATTTATCTTTCTAATCAGCTCCACGCCATTGAAAGAACTACCTAATATATTTAAATCTATAAAGGCACAACTAGGTTTTCCTTTACCACTTTCAAACCACTCTTTAAACATATCACTAGCATCATCTGAACTAGACACACTTGTGAGGCTTAATGTTATATCTAAAAGACTGCAAGCGTCTTCGAAGACTAGGTGGAATAAGTCTTCATCATCTACTAATAATATTGAATCAATCATAATAATGGTATTTCTATTTTTATTTTAGTTCCTGTTTTTATTTTTTTACTACTAACATCAAAGCCATGCTCTTTCATTATCGCTAAACATATGTTTAGACCTAATCCCGTTCCAGACTCTTGTTGTTTATTTTTTCTTATATATGGTTTAGATAAGTCTTCAAATTCCTTTTGGGACATCCCTCTTCCATTGTCTTCTATTATTAGTAAATTTCTATACGAACCTCTATCTTTATTGTATTTCACTTTATCCATATATATCTTAACTAACTTTGAATCATTGTCATTATATTTTAACCCATTTCTTATTAGGTTATCTACGGCAGTACAAAATAAAGATTCATTAACGTTACATTCTATTAAGTTTTCTATAATAACTTGTTTTGAGTATGCTGTAGTACTTAGGTGTGATTTTAGTATATCCTTTAAATTAAAAATTTCTCTTTCTAATGTAGCATCTTTTTTAACAAGATTTGTAAATTCCTTAACACCAGTATATACTTTTTGTGAGTGTTTTAACCCTTCCTCTATTAACTTTAAAGAGGTTTCTAGTTTTAATTTTTTAATAATTTCGGGGGACATCTTTCTTTTTAAAGAACGTAAACCTCTTGGCATATATGTGTTTATCCCACTATGCATATCGTGTCTTAATATTTTTGCTGCATGTTCTAGGTAGGAGTTGGTTTTTTCTATCTCGGCTTTTTGTTCTACCATTTCTGTTATATTGTTTACTACTTTTAGTATCTTATAACATTTACCATTACCATCTAAAATAGGGTTGTAGTTACCGTTGATGTAAACATCGTTACCTTTACTATCTATTCTCACAAATTCACCACTTTTAATTTCACCACCTTTTAAATCTTCCCAAAACTTTTTATATTTAAGTGTGTTTTTATACACATCTTTAACGAACATACTATGATGTTTCCCTTTAACCTCTTCCATTGTATAACCAAATATATCTAGGAAATTTTGGTTTACTTTAATTACGTGTCCATCAGGACAAAATTCTATTACAGAATTAGATTTGTTAATAGCGTCTAACATGTTGGAATTGAAATTGGAGTTATTACCTATGTTTTCTTTTAGTATAACACAAAAAGGTGGTAAAAATAATAACAAACTAATAAACTCATACCAATCTGTATATACCGAACAATTAATAAATCCAGATAACAACATAACTTTAACCACAAAAAAAGTAATTATAATAAAAAAAGATGTGTAAATTGATATGTGGAAACTTTTGTTCATAACTTATAAATACCTGCTTGTTAACAAACTTTTTTATACAGACGTAGTATTTCTATAATAATATTTTACACTATACCAGTGTAGCATTTATTGACATAGTTGTTAATTTTGTTTCAGGTACTAAATATCTCACTATCGAAGCAACAATATCAGATACCTCATTACTAACTTCCCAACCATATTGACTATTATCTAACGCATCATTAAGTGTGAATGTTTCACCATCCATGTCATCCATATAACCTTTACCCAACACATAATAAATATATATATCCATATATCCATTAATATCCTTAAATTCACTATCTGATTTTATAGTATCAATCTTAAAATCAAAATCATAAGAACCAGCGCTAATAGGGTAATCATTGACATTATAATCTAACCCTTCTAATTCTTTAAATTTAGATATCGATACCCTTTCAAAATGATTTATATCCTCATCACTCATAGCATATGTTTTTATAGGGTTAAAGTTATAAGACCAAAGATTTTCATTAGCCTTACCCAGTAAGATATCATAATACCGATGTCTATTATCCTCTTTTAATATTTTACGAATGATTTGTTTCATATACATATAAATATATCTACATATCAATTAGTAATTTTATTTCCAAAATATCTGGATAAGTATTATACAAAAAGATAATGTTAAACTTACACCAGTTTTAATTGTTATACCTTCACCATTGAAATACCATGTTAGTATTGCGAATGATATAACACCCAATGTGAATGTAAGGAATCTACTCGGATACATATCACCATCAAAAGCTTCAATACATAATCTGACAGCATTAACGAATAGGAATGTTATTGGGATCGCAAGGCTATATACAAATAAAGTTTTGTTATCCTTTAACCAATCAATCTTTAAAATACCATACATTTGAAACCATACTAATATCTGAGCGATGAATATTAATCCACCACCTTGTAATAATTTTACTATATTCATTTATTTTTTATTTGATTTTTTCTTTTGTGGGTGGTTCGTTGACCACCTCTCTGATCTCCTACCAAAGTGATACCCAATGTAGATACTCACAATAATTACTAACACAATATACAATACATTCATTTTTTTATTATTGAATTGTTTATAATCGACATTGTTGTATCAACCACTAAAAATGATTCTATCAAACACATTGATTTGTGATATTCTTGACAATAGTAAACTTTATCTTTACTCTGCTGAGCAGTAAATTCACTAAGTTTCTGATACTTCCAACCAAGTGCAATAAATAACATAAATAACCCAATCGATATGTGTTGGTATATTTTTCTCTCTTCTTGCGTTGTCATAATTAATTTAATATAAATTTAACAATAATTCAGTAACTCCTTCTTCATCCAACCATCCCTCTGGTTCTTCCATACCGTCATTATAAACCTCATAATTTAATCCTTCACCAGTAGAATAAAACCTACTACCACTAATGATAGAATATTTTTTATCATTTATACGACCACTAGACATTATCCCATCACCTAATGGGTGTGGGGAAAATTCTAAATCATCAAAAGTGATGATGTTAATACCTGTTTTAAGGTTAATAATTTTTTTGGTTTCTTTTAAATTAAGACTTAATGTATCTCTTAGAAATAGATACATTTCATTGATAGTTTTACCTTCCAATGATTTTAAAATATTTGTTAGTGTTTTATTCATAGTTTACAAATATAAGTAAAATTTATTAAATACACACTATACTTCTCCTTTAAAATCTAAAGATGTCTCCTCACGTGATATCCATTCAACATCTTCCCCAAAATGATCCCCAACAACATTATCTTCAACTTTTATCCCAGCCATTGTAGGGAAGTACCCATCTACCTTATAACTATAAGTTTGTCTTGCAATCCATATCTCATCACTATCTATGTGGTAAGTAGAACTTACAGGTTTTTTAAAATTCTCAATCGTTCCGTATTCTTCCGGTGTATCTCGTAAGTTTGAATACATAACACCCATCACATAATCCATTTGCTCAACTGATAAAGCATATATATCCATTATTTTACCAGTTACTGAACTATATTCCCGCGTATAATCCTCATTCTCAAAGATAAACCTAACAGGTTGCCCATACATCTCTTTACCAATATTTTTATGTATTATTGGTAATACTTTTCTGAAAAATTGATTTGTCATACGTCTCTATATCGTTCTGTTCTTATTTTATTTTCAACCCAATTATGTAGTAAAGTAAGTGCTCCAGCCATATTATTAGTTGGGAATACGTCTACTATAGTTTCCAACATATTAGACCAATGTGTACCTATCTCATCTTCCGGATCCCAATCATTATATTCAAAACCAAATATATTTGTATAATCGTCTGGTTCAAGTAAATAATTTTCTACGTCAAAATCATCATCCAATATCACCAAATTTACATACCTATCAATGAATGCATAAGTTGATACGTCATCAGTACCCATAGTAAAATTATCTAAATCATAATATTGATTAATTATATCACAATATTTTTTATAACCTTTATCTTCTCTCTTCCAAAAGTTAGGGTTAATTAATGCTAATTTCTCTACTAAAATTTCATAGTCAGGACTACCTAGGAAAATACAATTACCACTTTCTTTTCCTAACCACCCATGTTTGTAATATATTTGTGTACCCAAATACCAATCATCCGGATCAACACCATGTAATCTAGCGGTTTTACTATTAGCATCTGATAATTGTTGATGTGCAGATGTATCAAACCTATTTTCTTTTAATATTTTCTTAATTATTTTCTTCATTAACTATAAATACATAAAGATTAGGTAAATCCATTGTCTTTTAGTTCTTTTTCTGTTGGGAACCCTATTAGGGTGTCGCAGGTTTTACAAAACCTCCTGACTTCATTAGAACATGCTCGGAATTTAATTACATTACCTTCCTTATGTTTACAATTCTTCTGGATATCTTCTACTTCTTTTGAAACTTTACTCTTCTCCTCCATTAGTTTTCTAATTAATGTTAATATTTCGTTTGTTTCCAATCATTTTATTTAAAATATTACTCGATATGTGTGTGTGAAAAGCTCATTTTGTTATAATAGTGAAACGTTAGAAAAACGGTTATCACGAGCATTTATTGATATGTCTATGGTAATAAGTATCTCTTAAAACAAAAAAACCCAAATCTTACGATTCAGGTTCTTCAGAATTATATAACTTTGATATCCGTTTACGACTATATTCACAATAATCTTCTACCAAATCTATACCAATATATCTCCTTTTCATTTTAGCTGAAACATAGGGTGTCGTACCCGTTCCAACAAAATTATCTAATACAATATCACCTTCTTTGGTGTATAGGTCAATGAAATAACTAGCTAAGTCTGAAGAGAAGGTTGCTTCGTGACCTTCAACCTTACCATCATTATTTTTAGCTTCAATGAAGTTATAATACGCAGTGAAATACTTTTGACCTGTTTTGGAAACTGACTTAACTAATTTATTCGCTTTGAAGTTAGGTGTCTTAGCAAAAATGTATACCATCTCAACAATCCTAGTCATTCTGTTTGGATGTCCAGCTAATGGTACTGCTGACTTCTTCTTCCAAGCCACACTATCATATATCCTCAACCCAGTATCCTTAAATACTCTATTGATTAAATCATATGGGAGTGAAGGATTGAATGTCGTATAACTAAAATTAAACGCCATTACACCATCATCATTTAATACTCTCTCATATTGTTTAAAGATGTCAGACATCCAATCTAGATACTCTTCTACTGATTGATTATCTTTAATCTGATTCTTAGCTCCTGGATATTTGTGATTATCTTTTCTAATTGAGGCTAAGTAAGGTGGTGAAGTCATGATGAAATCTATTGACTTATCTTTTAGTTTATTCATTGTTTCCCATGTATCACCACAATGGATCTGATTAACACCCAAACCTATATCCTCATTGAATTCATGAAACTCTTTACTACCCTCAACATTTGCGGGGAATTGTTCCCTTAATTTTTCATCTTTTTCCATATTATCTTCCATAAGTTTTTGGTGTAACTCTAATACATCTATAACTTCTTCCTTCTTCTTTCTTGGTGGTCTCTTACTCATCCTTCTTCTATTAAATCAATTATCTGTTGGTAATTATACCATACGTATTTATCTTCCCATTTCACACCATAGAAATACCCAATTTCATCTTCTCTATTATGGTGTTTAGGTAATACTTTACAAGTTTGTAAAACAACACCTTCTTCTCTTTTAACTGATAACCTAAACCCAATTCTTGGGGTGTTATCTATTTTGTTTGAACCAATCATTCCAATGTCTCATCTTTGTTTTGGTTTAATTCTTCTGTAATTTTATCGTATGATTTTTCAAGAACACTTAATAGTTGTTCTATGGCGTTATTACCATTACCTACTGATATGGTTTCGTGCTCATCTCCATCACACATAATACTCGTTTCAAAACCACCTCTATGTTGGTCCATATCTATCTTGAACCAATAACCACTATGTGGATATTTTTCATGGTATTCTCCACTATAATTCTTTCCATAGAATACACCTAAATCTTCTAATTTAGTCATTACATCTATTAGTCTTTTTCCAATTTGTTCTTCTTTACTCATCTTTGTTTTGTTTAAATTCATAACTAATTTTAAACCACATTAAAACGTGGTTTACTATTGCGTTAGTGGTAATATTATCCCCAAGTTTTACATTCTACAATAGAATACTTGCCACTTTCACTCCACAATACAGCCCTATCATAGTCTGTATAATAGCCGTATGTTTTTAATTCACCATCTTCTATTCTGTAAAGAAGCCAAATACTACCACTAACATTGTGTATAGCAAATGCTTTCAGTATTCTGTTCCAAATTTTTTTCATAATTCCACTCTTTGTCGTTGACAATCTCTTCTATTTTCTTATGTGTTAGTTTCATTTTTTTCTTTCTTTTTGAAATCCCCATCAGCATCAATATGTTTTGGTGGGTAACCATTTTTCATTAAATTAAAAAACCTCAATGTCCTATTGTAAAGGAACATTATAAGTTTAGTGGGTATGCCGAGCACCACCGCAATTAAAATCCAGTAACCGATGAATCTCCAAAATCCACCACTTGTAGAATCTAAAAATATTTGTCTTAATTCTTCCATAATTAATATTCCATTTCCCCCATCCTATCAAAAGATGATACACCTTTAAAAACATTACTGATTAACAGTACATTTGTTTTATCATAACATTCTTCATACATCTTATCATCTACCGAAGACATTGACATATCATCGTATAATTCCCATTCATCATTTTCAATCTCATCAATGGTGTAGTCAGTTCTCCTACCCATATTATGTTCTTCATTGAGATATATGTTTTGTTTATTCCTAACCTCTAATTTAGTTTCCTTATTCACTCTATGGAGTTCAACTTCATCAAGTTTAATATCAACCCAATCTTCAACGATAGGTAAAAACATTTTAACTTCCATATTTGCAGGGAGTTTCTGTAATTCTTTTATGAGTTCTTTTACCTTCATTATCTTCTTGGGGTTAATGATTCCACTCTAACTCTCTGTAATTCTCTTTTTAATTCATTGTAACCCAAAAAGTCCTCAAACTCTTTGTTATAAAGTTCTACGTATCTTTCAGCACCACTGAAGTGATCACCACTTGTACAACTTTCTATCACATGGAAAGCCTTTGACTTTGCACTTATTTTTCTAATTAAATCCCCCATTACATATGTAATATTTGTTTATACCTAATAATTAATTCCTCATAAAGAGCTTCATCCTTATCTTTCATTATTTTAAACATTTTTCCGATACCACTTTCCTTTGGTGTAATCTCTTTGTTCTTAATTTTTCTCATAGAATTAACAATCTTCCTCTCTACTAAATCTACCATTTTTCCCATAATCAATTTATTTTATACAAAGATAGTAAAAAATTTCTCATAATGGTTATAAAATAGTAGTTATTTTGAACTGAGTGGATCACCTACTCAGTTATTCTACCTAAAACATCTTTGGTATATGAACACATTTCATAATCTTCTATACTCTCAAAATACTCTAATGCCGTTTCTAAATTCTCTTTCCACATATTATTAGGTAAGTTAAGAAATTTTTTTGTTTCCTCTATCGGTACACCCATTTGAAATAGTGTGACAGCTTCTAACCCATTATTATAACCAATATCAATTGCTTCCACAGTTCTCCTATGAATCATATCAACATTTTCAAGTATACTTTTCTGAGGGTCGTCTGGGTCATATGGAAACATAGGGATGCTACCCATTTAAAATGGATTTCGCTTCATCATATTGCCTTTTGTAAATCTCACCCATATGCTTAAGTTTTCTTGGGTTAGTAAATAACCACCCGAAATATAAATTAAAACACGCGACATAATATTTAATCCTTTTCATATAACAATGATAAATAAAAAAGATGGTAATGTCAATAACCTATTCTTTATATGTTTGGGTGATGTAAGTGTTTACACCTAATCACAATAGTGGGGTTATCGATAAAAAACACCATTTTTAAATATGGTTCTTTTCGCGAATAACAAAATAGTAATTGTTGTAGTATCTTTAATAAAAAAACAGACAATGAAAAATTTAATAAAAAAATATATCCTTCTATCACAAATAATAATCACATCAGTTTTAGGTTATTCGGCTGGAGACCCAATACCTGGACTTGATATCTCTTTAAGTACGGAATACACAGCAAAATATAGAGTTACGGCTGTGAGTAAAGAAAATAACGATATTTGTAGTGTATCAAATGTAATTGAAGTGAATCCTGGTTTGTATTTGTATATACCAAACGCATTTACACCAAACGATGACGGACTAAATGATTCATTTGGAGCACTTGGTTATGGTGTGAAAGAATATCACTTAATAATATATAACAGATGGGGAGAATTAATATTTGAATCGGAAGAACAATCCACTCAATGGGATGGAACTTATCATGGACAAAAAGCTCCGGTTGGAAGTTATGTTTATAGCATAGATTCAACAGGTTATTATAATCAAGATTTCCACAAAGAAGGTATGGTAAGTATAGTTAAAGTATAGGTATTACCCATTTAATTTCATTGCATACAATGATGTAGGGTGGGGTTGGTTGAAAACCATATATAAGATGAGTGAAATTAAAGTATTAAGTGTTTGTTTATTAATTCTTTGGGTATATACCCTCTTTTATTTTTTGAATCTTGTTAAGTATTTCGTTGTTAACTACAGGATCTTCTGACTGAAATAATTGTTTCCTAAGTGTCTCTAAGTCTTTACGAACCTTTAAGTCATCCTTACTAATCTTTCTATTGTAGTCTTTGCTAATCATTATTTTTATTTTAATTTTTTTATAAATATAATATAAACTAACTAATATTACAATACCTAAAATACAATACCAAACACTATCCATAATTAATAATTTTTTCTGCTTCACTATACGCTAAATCATATAGTATATTCATTTTATTTGTATCGGTGTCATATAAATCTTTTATAACTGACGGCATGAATATTTGTTTTACATTTACATCTTGTATATTAGCTAATATCGACTCTTCTCTTTCGTCTCTTTTACTAATCTCAATCATAGATATATTAGTATACCTTTCAAAAACGTTTATTAAATTTCCATCTGTCCATTTAGAATCAACTAAACCATAGTAATCCTTTGGTCTAGCATAAATTGATATACTCTCATTGATATCCTCAAAATTCTTTATCGCCCACGCACCTAATATATGGTTACGAGTTCCTCCATCATATAGTAACTTACCATCTAATCTAACAGGTTCAACCGCTAATGGAATACTAGCAGAAGCGTTAACCAACATTAAATACCTTTCATACGAAACCCCTTTATCTTTTAGGTTAACAATATGTCTTGCACCTGTTTTAAAATCTACTGATCCGATGTAACACTCAGGATAATCACCGCATTGATACCTATACCAATCATCCTCTGTGATTACTTTAGATAATGTTTTTGGTAGGTTACCTTGAGTTCCGAATGAAGATTTACCAATTGCTGCTCGAAAATAAGCTCTCAATCTAACTTTGTTTTGTTCATTAACAGGTGGTTTATCAAATATATCACTCAACCCAAAGTTTTTAACTAAATAGTTTATTGTCTCCCATTTTCTCATTGCGATTGGTATTGTAAGTATCGCACCTGAACTTATACCTGTAATAATATTTGGTCGGTAACCGTATTCGTTAGATAAGTAGTAAGCGGCACCAGCTAAACCAGCAATCTTAGTAGCAGCGCCTGATAAATTAAGTATTTTAACCCCCTTTTTAACCATCACCCAAAAGTCTCTATTGTCTTTTTAGTTTGGATCAATTCTGTCCACTCACCTAAATACGTGGTAGCCTTTACTGGACGGTTATCTATCCAATGGTAGGTTTGACCATCTTTAATTCTAGGTTTATCTGTAATTAAATTATGATATTTAAATCCGATTTCATTCAACCATGTTTCAGTAACAACCCTATCTTTTTCTTCTCTTGCAGTAAAAAATGTTATTACATTTCCCTCATCGTACCACTTATTTAATAACTCTAATGAATCTGGGTAGTGTTTTGCTGTTGGGTATAAATGCGAATCTTCATTTTTTATATCCTCACAAACAGTCCCATCAATATCTATTAGATAAACTTTTTTCATAACATTCTCTTTATTATAAATATCCACCATGTATTATATTGTTATAATTTCATTACAAATTCCATATATTCTTTATATTTAGTTTCAATATAAGACTCAGATTCATTTTTCGCATTTTCAGAACTTAAAGCCACCTTTTTCATTAAAAAATTCATCATAGAATTTTTCATTTTGTTTCTATCAATTGATTGTACTAGATTTTGTTCAACACCCTCTACTATGATAATAGATGGAATACCCATACTATCTTCTTTTGTTTTGAATCTTTTTTCTAAAAATTTGGCAAATCTACTCATATCTCATTGTTTTATGAGACAAAGGTAAGTTAAATATTTTGAATATGAACTATCTAAGGTAGATATTTTTAAATTTTGCCATAATATCAAGTTGTGTACCCAAAGAATACCATAACTCAAACTCCTCATAGTTTTTAGAATTTTCAGCTTTAACAATAATTTTGTCAGCCAATTTCTGAAACCATTTCCTATAAAAGTTTCTCTTCGCAATCTTGAATTTAATAATTGTCTTTTTCATAAATTTTATTTTAATTAATCCCACCATATATCTATTCTCCATTCTATAATTTCAAATAATAGTTTTTTTGCCTTTGCTTGTCGTAAATCACCCATAACCATTGCAATTAAATCTTTATCTGTATGATCCTTATTGTATCTACATTGGTTATCCTTAATGTATTGTATCGCCCTTTTCTTACATAATGGGTATTTGTTGAGGTAATCATCGATGTTCTCTTTTATGGTATCAATGTGCATTTGTGAATTACCACTACCATCTTTTAAATCCTCAAACCACCACTTAGTTTCTTTGTAATCCATATATTCACCATCATATACTTCATCAGATACTTTATCAATTAATTTAACACAAGTTCTCATCCAAAATACCTCTTCTTCCACACCAACAAACCTATTGTGTTTTTCCATATAGTTTGCCATATTATCAATTTTAAACCTCAACACATTATAAATTGATGATCGATCCCAATCGACATCATTCCAAGCAATCTTCTTCCATCTCCATAGTGCAGGAATACCTCTTTTAACACTAAACCATAGTTTACCCATCCAAGTGTATTGGTACCAACTAACCCAACGATATGTAAGTGAGGGTTTCCAAGTTCCTTTACTCATCTCCCCCAACACCGATTCTATTTCTGGGTCATCTATTTTTTTACTATTAATCATTTTATTCTCTTAAATCTGTTATCCAATCTATAATTATATCCCATAAGTTACTTATAAATTCCCCTATGTCTCTGAGAAATCTTAGTAGTTTCATTTTCGTTCATTTACAATTTCTGTCAACAAAGGTAGTAATTCTTTTTCTTTTAACGCAAATGTTTCTTTAATTTTTTTTATTTCTGGGTAATCTTCGTTATATAATATATCATATTTAGCATACTCGTCAATTAATTCATTCAGTTTCTCAGTGAAATTGAATATATCTATTACATGTCGATTATTATTCAACATCTCAATAACGCCCTCCTTATCCTCAGACATTACTCTTTGGATTAGTAAGTGTATACTATTCTGTATTATTGTATTCTTAGTGTGACTAATCAACACATCAATCTTATCTCTACTTTCACCTATCTCATCAAGACCATTCCCAATATCGATTAAATTCTCTTCATTTAATAATGTACCCTTTTCAATGACTTGCACCATTCTATTTTTTAACATTTCGCTCATGATATTCTTTTATTTTTACATCAACCCAATCAAGACACTCCATTGATCCGATTAACGCCTCTACTTTTATTAATCCTTTTATAAAACCATCAGGATCCTGATTGTATATCTTTTCCATCTCACTTAACTGAGGTAATATTTTTTTATTAAAACCCATTTTATATTCTTTATTTAAATATAGTTAAAAAAAAGTTACTTGAAAATAGCTGTGGTGTTAAATAATTACTTAATTTTGTATTATAAATAGGTTTTACTAAAAAAAAGTATATTTAATGTTAATGAGAAAAACAAAAAAACATAATGATTTAAGTAAAAAAGAGAGGAGATTAGCGTTTGAAATAGTGTTGGTTGATTTGTCGGTTTTTATTGTTGCTGTAGTTGTTTTATGGTTTGTATTTATAATAATTTTATA
>Ga0255044_10000037_pt1 | contig 21833 bp, 15 predicted proteins | sample BC1_12_21_MG_FD_183651 | JGI IMG/M metagenome (GOLD analysis project Ga0255044, IMG submission 183651) | Seawater microbial communities from Strait of Georgia, British Columbia, Canada - BC1_12_21 | ecosystem: Environmental > Aquatic > Marine > Strait | place: Canada: British Columbia... | reverse complement strand
CCCAGGCCTCTCCTGCAGAAAGTTTAAAGTGGAAGGCGGTTTCATCAAAGAAAAAACCCGGGAAAAACCAGCCTGTAGAGCCCTCCACCTTGGTATACTGACTGTCACCACCAAGAATGCCGCCAGCATACTTAACATTGATGCGGTTTAGCGAACCTCTGGTGATAACAAATGTGCCGTTACGGGTATCTCGATACAAACCTAAGGTTACAAAGCTGCTGACATTAATATTCTGGGATTCGATGATTGAAGGAGCTGCATTGGGAGCAATATTGCTCAATGTAGAGTTATCATATCCATAGCCAGTGGACATATTCCATAGTTCCCAGACAGGATAGCCGAAACGAAGTCCGAATCCGCTTGAATCCCTGTCGTAGGTATCATATTCACGCGCCCAGTTGTAAAGGTCGATTCCCAGCAGGAGTTGGGTGTCATAAAAATGGGGTTCCGTAAAGCCGAGATTGTACCTGGCAGATGTGCCGCTGATATTGCCAGCCAATGACAAGCGCTGCCCACGGCCCATAAAGTTGTTCTGGCTGATTTCGGCCATGAACATTATACTGTCAATTGAACTGTAGCCGGCCCCCACGCTGAACGCCCCGGTGGGTTTCTCTTTGACTTCAACGCTCAAGTCCATTTTGGTTTTATCTGCTGTGGGCTCAGGTGTAATGTTGATATCCTCGAAGTAATCAAGCCTTTGCAACCGCTGGTGACTTTGGCGCAGGGCCTTGGAATCAAATATTCCCTGCTCCGTGACTAAAAGCTCCCGGCGGATTACTTTATCCCTGGTCCTGGTATTGCCCTTGATGGTTACTCTGTTGATATAAACAAGATCTCCCTTGCTTATATGAATATTTATATCAACAATTTTTTCTTCTTTATTGGTGTTGATCGTTGGAGTGGCTTCAGCAAATGCGTACCCATTTTCTGCATAGTAATCATTCAGGTTAAGGATATCCTGGCGAAGAATATTGCGGCTCAAGTATTCTTCGCCCCGGATTTTAAGCAGAGAGAGCAACTCTTCCTGTCCGCCAATGAGGTCACCGTCAAAATCGATGTTACCCACCCTGTAGCGATTGCCTTCAGATATTGCAATGGTGACATAGAGCCATTTACCTTCCTGGGTGACCTCGGGTTTTCCTATCATTGCCTCAATATAGCCATGGTGGTGATAAAATCCGGAAATTCTGGCAGCATCCTGTTCAAGGATTTCAAGTTTTAGTACTCCGGAGTCGTCAAACCATGATAAAAAACCTTTTTCCTTGGTTCCCATGACCTTGAAAAGTTTACTGTCCTTGAAAGATTCGTTACCCGCAAACCGTATTTCTTTAATATATACTTTTTCCCCCTCATCGATGACAAAGCTAACGTCTACCCGGTCTGGCTTGGGGTAGGCCAGTTCCGGGGTGACCTCGGTATTGTAGAACCCCTTGGATTTATAAAGGGCCTGGATATTCTCAACCGCCTCATGTATCCTGTTGGAATTGAGAATGGAGTTGGGCATTACCGATATGACTTCTCTGATTTTATCCTCTTTGAGCTCATCCTGACCGCTGATAGTAACCTGGCCGATAACCGGTTTTTCTTTCACTTCAAGGATGATTTTTTTACCCTTTTCCGTATCTTCCACCATAAGACGAACATCGTCAAAATAGCCCATTTTAAAAATATTTTTTAAATCGTTACGCAGTTGTTCCTGGTCATATAAGTCACCGGCACGACTGGAAATACTCCTTAAAATAGCCCCGCTGTCTATTCTTTTGTTCCCTTCAGGAACTATGCTTGCAATCAGAAAAGAACGGCTGGTATAGGAGAGAATATCATTTGTGATTTTTTCCATGGATTGGCTGATATTTTCCAACTCCTGTACTTCCAGGTAATAGAATGTAGGTGAGGAAGGATCGAGCAGATCAAACACTTTAATATCGATACTGATGGAGTCTCCAAGTTTTGTAAAGGAGCCTGCAGCAACATAGCTGTAATCATGAGCAATCTTAGAGTGAAACTCCTTCATTGCTTCAGAGGCAGGAGGCCAGGCAGTATCATAGTCAAAAATGGATTCAGCTTCGGCTCTATCCATTATTTTGAAAGCTTTTTGACCGGAAGTACTGGAAGCAAGAGCTTCAAGTAATGCAGTGTCTATTGCGCTGGTCAAACTTTCCTTGTCGTCCGGACTGTTTATTTTCAAAGGCAGGACCAGGGTGCTTGAAATTTCAGCTGCCATGGCTGGAAGGGGCACTGTGAAAAGCAGCACGCTGGCCCAAAGGAGAATAAGAGCACAAGCAGCCCGGGAGATGCGTGTGTTATTTGGCAGAAAAGGATTCCGGAGTTGCTTTGCAAACTGTAATTTCATTTTCTTTGGCCTTTTATTCGTTTTTATCCGTAATCAAGAACTTGTTTTATCTCAATATTACTCAACCCAATAATGAATGGCACATATGCTATTCTGCAATAATGCAAGGATTTACGTATTCAATTAAACTGGTTAGCTTTAGCGTATGCAGCCAGAATAGTCAACTGTCATCACTACTCTGCATGGGAAGTTATAGTGCTTAAAAGTTTTGCCACGTCTTCCTGCAGAACTTTAGCCAGTCCATGTTTGTCTTTTGATGTGTAGTTCTTTGTTGTAATGGGATTCCCAACGCGAATCGAGACATTTCCAGGGTTTATTAAAAGTTTACCCTTGGGCAGGATTTCATACGTCCCTTTAATTGCCACCGGAACAATATCCACCCCGGATTTAATTGCCAGCACCATTGCGCCTGCTTTGAAGTTCTGCATTTTACCGTCTTTTGTCCTTGTGCCTTCCGGGAAGATGATAACTGAAGTTCCTGCAGCTATTTTCTGTGCAGCCTCACCAAGACTTTTTAAGGCCTGTCTGCCATGGGACCGGTCAACTGGAATATATCCCGCCCTGCGCATGGCATGGCCCCATATGGGAACCTGAAAAAGTTCCTTTTTGGCAAGCCAGCGGAAATCGACTCCCAAAAATCCCTGCAGGGCAAAAATATCAAACTGGCTCTGATGGTTTGCTGCAAAAATATATGGTTTTTCTGCATCAAGTTTTTCTGTTCCGGTTACTGAAACAACAACACCACTGGCGGCACAGATGGATTTTGCCCACCAGTCAGCCAACCCTTGCACTGAATTGGCATCCCTTCGTAAGACTAAAGTCCAGAAAAGTGCCATAATGCTGATAAACAGGGTAAGAAGCAAGGCAAAAGGAACAACCAGCAGAGCTCGGAGAGTATAAAGTAACTTCATCAGGATAAAGGGTTTACAGGATTTCTTTTAATGGCCCGATACCTTTTTTATGGATGGTATCCAGCAGTTTCGAGGGGGAATTGATAAAAGTCTCGGCAATTTGGCTGGCCGGGTCGGGCATTTTTTTGGTGCCGTGAGTTGAGCTGAACTTCTTGCTGCTGAAAGAGGAAAACATGTTCAGATGCTCCCACCGGCCAATATAGTATTTAATGAGGAAGGGAAGTTCTGTAAATATTGTAGCCTCGGGATTTGGATCGACAAAGCTTGAATTTTTAAGCTTTTTGCAGGAAAGGGTTTGGGTCTTGTAAAAATTTTCCAGAAAAATCATCTCTGCCGGCACATGGACCTTATACCCTATACGGTTAAAAAGTTTAATAACCAGGTTCATGAAGTTATTCCCCGCTTTGGCTAAACGGTAGGGAATATATATTTCCCTCGGGGTTTTGAGATTCATATAAGCCTTAATGGTTAAAATGAGCTGGGCGAGGTCAACGGGTTCCGGGTCGACAAAGTGATAATGCTTGCCTGAGAATTCATCTCTGTTTTTCAGGATATGGTGAATAAAGTAAGGAACTTTGCTGGCATTGGAGTATGAGTGGAGCACCCCCTTCTTCTTGGTCAGCATGAATGGCATGGCCCTGTCAACAACATTAAACAAAAGCCGATTGATACCCTGGATTTTATGATCGTGGGCCCCATAGACGATAGCCATCCGGATGAGGGTGTATTGCAGACCATGCTTTTCATGCATATGCCTTAGGGTCATCTCGGTCATCAGCTTGGATTTGGCATAATTTGTCAGGGAAGAGTCAAGGGGCAGATGGTCTTCCTCTGTCAGATTCTCGCCTGTAGGCAGGGTGGCTGCTGAACTGATATGGATATAGGGAATGTTCAGGGCAAGCGCTGCCCTGGCAAGGTTTATGCTGCCCTGGTAGTTGACTTCGTATGAGAGTAGGGCATCGCTTCTAATTGCCGTGATAGCACAATTAATTACAAAGTCTGGTTTCTGCCTTTTGAAATAACTGATGATGTCATCAAGATCCCGGAGGCTCAGTTTTTTGCTATTCGGGGATCTGACATCAATTTCAGGTGTCTTGGTTTTAAAATAATGCAGCAGATAACCGCCGATGAGACCAGAACCGCCGATAATCAAGCCGCTCAATTTAGGTGATGTTTCAGAATTATTCATGTCGCTGAATGAGTATACCTTGTTTCGGTTGATTTATAGTATTAAAATAATAGTAACAAGTAATTCAAACCCGGGGAATCCTTAGTATAGGTAGTTCTTCGGGCATGCTCGAAGAATGTATTTTTATGTACTTACCCTCTCTATAATTTGAAGTCAAGTTGAAGCTTGGACAGCACCTCATACGGTAATTGTTGCCATCCATACTCTATTGCGGTAAGAAAAATCAAACAGGCGGTCATTTTTTCTGCAAAATAATAATAAGTCGTATTCAAAATTACAGCGAATTATGCAAGATAATCAAGAGAGCAGACTCAGTTGCTTCAAGGCGTATGATGTTCGGGGCCGGGTTCCTGATGAATTAAATGAGGAGCTGGCATTTAAAATTGGGCAGGCTTTTGTCACTTTTTTAAATGCCCGTCGTGTTGTCGTTGGCTACGATATCCGTCTTTCCAGCAAAGAGTTGGTATCTGCCATGTCCCAGGGGTTAATAACCGGGGGAGCTGAGGTGCTCGACATCGGACTTTGTGGTACCGAGGAGGTATATTTTGCTACGGGAGCCCTTGATGCTGATGGAGGCATAATGGTGACCGCAAGCCACAATCCTGCAGAATATAACGGTATGAAGTTTGTGCGCCGGGAGTCCAGACCCATAAGTAGTGATACCGGGTTGGTGGATATACAAAAAATGGTCCTTGATGGTTCTTTTATAAAAGGAAGCACACCGGGGTCCATTCACCAGGCAAGTATACGTGAACAGTATGTAGAACACCTTCTCAGTTATATAAAGCCGGACCTTTTGCAACCGATCAGGGCTGTTGTCAATGCAGGGAACGGATGCGCCGGTCCGGTAATTGATCTCCTTGAAAAAAGATTGCCCATAACATGTATAAAGTTACAGCATGACCCGGACGGCAGTTTTCCCCATGGTGTCCCCAATCCTCTGCTGCCAGGCAACAGGGAAAATACAGCAAGAGCTGTCATACAGGAGAAAGCTGATATCGGTATTGCCTGGGATGGCGATTTTGACCGCTGTTTCCTGTTCGATGAAAAGGGGGCCTTTGTCGAAGGGTATTATCTTGTCGGTTTGCTTGCCCAGGCCATGTTACGTGGGAGAAGTAAGCCGCAGAAAATAATTCATGACCCCAGGCTGATATGGAATACCAGGGAAATTGTTATCAGGGAGGGACACGTCCCCGTCATGTCCAGAACAGGGCATGCCTTTATAAAGGACAAAATGAGAGAGGTGGATGCTCTCTATGGCGGTGAAATGTCAGGGCACCATTATTTCAGGGATTTTAACTACTGCGACTCCGGCATGATTCCCTGGCTGCTTGTCTGGCAGCTTCTGAGCCGGACAAAAATGACACTTTCGGAAATGCTTGCAGAGTGCATGGAACGTTTTCCTGTGAGTGGTGAGATCAACCGGGTGGTAGATGACCCTGATGCGGTGGTTGCGCGAATTGAAAAGCTATACAGCGAGATACCGTGCGAAAAGGATTATACTGATGGTTTAAGTATTTCCTGCGATGGCTACCGTTTTAACGTGCGGAAATCAAATACGGAGCCGTTACTGCGCCTGAATGTCGAAAGCCGGGGTGATCGCCGGCTTATGGAGAACAAGACCGAGGAACTGCTGCAGTTGATTGAAGGGTAGGTTGAAAAGGATGGCCGCCAACCTGCTTTTCTTACAATCCGGGCTAAATTCCGTCCACAATTGCATTAAACGTTGAGCTTGGCCGCATCGCCTGGACTACCCTTACGTGATCCGGGCGGTAATAACCATCAATATCAGTGGGTTGGCCCTGGGCGCCATTGAGCTCACCAATAATTTTGTCTTCATTTTCACCAAGCTTCTTTGCCACTTCAGCAAAGAGTGCCTGCAGATCCCTGTCGTTGTCCTGCTCAGCCAGCGTCTGTGCCCAGTATAATGCCAGGTAGAAATGGGAGCCACGGGTATCCAGCTCATGCACCTTGCGGGAAGGCGACTTTTCGTTTTCCAGAAATCGGCCTATTGCCCGGTCAAGGGTCTGGGCAAAAATCAGTGCCTTTTCATTATTGGATGTACTGTAAATATGCTCGAACGAAGGGACAAGGGCGCAGAATTCGCCAAGGGAGTCCCAGCGCAGATGCCCTTCCTGGAGAAACTGCTGGACATGCTTGGGGGCTGAGCCGCCCGCCCCCGTCTCAAAAAGTCCTCCGCCGTTCATAAGTGGAACGATGGACAGCATTTTGGCACTGGTGCCCAACTCCAGGATCGGGAACAGGTCGGTGAGATAATCACGCAGGACATTGCCGGTCACGGAAATGGTGTCTTCGCCCTTTCTGATCCTGGTCAGTGAAATGCGCATCGCCTCCACCGGGTTCATGATTCGGATATCCAGGCCGGATGTATTGTGCTCTGGCAGATAGGCTTTCACCTTTGCAATAATCTCGGCATCATGGCCCCTTTTCTCATCGAGCCAGAAGATCGCCGGGACGCCGGTGGCCCTGGCCCTGGTCACCGCCAGCTTGACCCAGTCCCGAATTGGTGCATCCTTTGTCTGGCATGACCTGAAGATATCTCCTTCTTCCACGGGCTGCTCCAACAGAGTCGCACCTGAGTTGTCAATAATGCGGATTGTGCCTTTAGCAGGTGCCAGGAAGGTCTTGTCGTGGGACCCGTATTCCTCTGCCTTTTGCGCCATCAAGCCGACGTTGGCGACACTTCCCATGATGGCAGGATCAAAGGGTCCATGTTTTTTACAGTCCTCAACAACCTCCTGGTAGATTGTCGCATAACACCTGTCAGGCACCATGGCGATGCAGTCTTGGAGCCGGTCGTCCGGCCCCCACATTCTGCCGCCGTCACGGATGAAGACGGGCATGGATGCATCGACAATAATGTTGTTGGGGACATGCAGGTTGGTGATGCCCTTGCTGGAGTCAACCATGGCCAGTTTGGGGCGGGTTTGATAAACAGCTTCAATGTCGGCTTCTATCTCTGTCCTTTGTGATTCCGGCAGGCTCTGGAGTTTGGTGTAGAGATCGTCCAGGCCATTGTTGACATTAACTCCCAACTCTTTAATGAGAGCAGCATGTTTTTCAAAAAATTCTTTGTAGAAAACAGCGACACAGTGACCGAACATGACCGGGTCCGAGACTTTCATCATTGTCGCCTTGAGGTGCAACGAGAGCAGAATTTCGTCGTTCAGGGCTTCGTCAATCTGTTCTTCAAAAAATTTGCGCAGCTCACGGACATTCATGGCCGAAGCATCAAGAACCTCTCCTGCCTTTAGATCGATTTTTTCCTTGAGCACGGTTCTCTGTCCATCATCACCGATAAACTCAATCCGCACCCCGCAAGTATCACTGACCGTAGTGGATTTTTCGCTGGCGTAGAAATCTCTACCTGTCATGTGTGCGACACGTGATTTTGATCCCTGTGGCCACTCTTTCATCAAACGGTGCGGGTTCTTACGGGCGAACATTTTAACTGATGCAGCGGCTCGCCGGTCAGAGTTCCCTTCTCTTAAGACCGGGTTTACGGCACTTCCAAGCACTTTGGCATAGCGTGCCTGCAAATCCTTTTCGGCATTAGTTTTGGGCTCTTCAGGATAGCCTGGAATGGAGTATCCTTTTTCCTGCAGCTCTTTGATTGCCGCTTTCAATTGCGGAATGGAAGCACTGATGTTTGGCAGTTTGATGATATTGGTCTGTGGTAACTTGACGAGACCGCCGAGTTCAGCCAGGAAATCAGGGATTTGCTGGCTTGCGGCCAGGGAGTCCGGAAAATTTGCAATGATTCTGCCGGCCAGGGAGATATCTTTTTTTGCAAAGACGATTCCGGAGTCTTTAGTATAGGCCTGGAGGATCGGAAGCAGAGAATATGTTGCCAGGGCGGGGGCTTCATCAATTTCTGTATATATTATGGTTTGCTTGGTCATGTTCTTTCCTTATTAATTAAACGAGTGACAGATGAGGATCAGAAAAAACTAATAAAAAACTATTAATGTGTATCTAGAGCAACGAGTTTATACTGTTACCTTTATTATAATCGTTACGTAAAAGCTACTCATCTGTGGTGAAAGAGCAGCAAGATTTAGCATAAACGATCAGGGTTTGCAATTAGGATGAATAGGTAAAAAGTCTCACAGACATTAAAGGCACTTATAACTTTAGCTCACTTGACACTTTAGCTCACTTGACACTTTAGCTCACTTGACACTTCAGTTCACTTGACACTTCAGTTCACTTGACACTTTAGCTCACTTGACACTTCAGTTCACTTTAGCTCACTCTATATTATACATTTGTCGATGTACGTATCAAAATCCTGGATAAAATGAGCAATATTTTCAGAACAGAACTTTGGCTGGGGATTAAAGAATTTCTCCATGCAGCAAGGAATACCTTTTTCCCTTTGTTCTGCCTTTCCTGTGGAACTGGACTGCAAGGGTGCCAGGACATTTCTTACTGCCAGGCGTGTCTGCAGAATGTCCGGTTAATTCAGGCACCGTTTTGCACTACCTGCGGCAAACCATTTAAAAATAATGCAGGAGAGAATCACCTTTGCGGTTATTGTCTTAAACATGGGTGGCATTTTACCCGGGCACGTGCTGTTGTTTTCTATCAGATACCAGTGGCAGAGGCTGTCAAAGTCTTTAAGTACAACGGAAAGATGCATGGCCTCGAAACCTTTGCAGCCTTGACACGCCAATATTATCTGCACCATCCTCTTCCGGAGCCTGACTTGATTCTTCCTGTCCCGCTCCATCCAAAGCGGTTGCGCAAGAGGGGCTTTAACCAGGCTTTGGTACTGGGCCGGAAATTGTTTTCAAAGAGTAAAGAGCGAATTGATCCCCATGTTTTGGAGCGGCACCAATGGACCTGTGCCCAAACTGGTTTAAGCGGAGCGGAGCGAAGAAGAAATGTTAAAAACGCTTTCAGAATAAAAAATCCGGAAAAGATAAAAAACAAAAAAATTCTTCTTGTGGATGATGTTTTTACTACCGGTGCCACTGTGAATGAGTGTGCCAGAATCCTTTTGCAAAGCAAGGCATCTGATGTGGAAGTTTTTACTTTTGCCCGGGCCATGAATCGACAATAAATGTGAAACTTTATTTTTACCGAACATCGGGAGAAGTAATAGTTTGGAGAAAAGTAAAAGAACCTATGGGGATAGGGTTAATTCCCCTATCATTTAAATGTAGTATTTGGAAGAATTCTTATTCTTAAAAGCATAGAGATGTGTGCCACAAAGTGGCAGGTCAAATTTCTCAAAAAGAATATATTAGATTTTTTTTCAGTTTTATACTTAAAAAAAGAATAAATTAGAATTTGGGAGTAAAATGGAGCTATCTGGAGAAATCAGGATGTAATATTTATTAACAACTTTTTTAAAACCGAGTGCCTTGTCTCATAACCCTATATAATCTTAATACAAATCTAACATTTGCTGAAAAGCATGATTTTTTGCGCAATTAGCGATGATATTTTCTGTAAATCCAGCAATAGAGTGCAACAGGAAATTGTTGAAAACCAATACGCTTCAAAAATCAAAATCATCGTAAATCGTCTTTGACGGTCACCCGAGTTTCTATTAAAAAAATGGCATCGGGAGATAATGCGAGCACGGGGTAAAGATCATCTGTTGCACAGTTTCCGTCTCATTTCCTCAAGAAGTATCAAAAACTGATTATATAGGTTTCCATTGTGATGGAACACTGCAGTTAGGCAAGAACAAATTATTCGGGCAAGATTTGATTGGCCCTTTATTTTAGATTCTGGATGGAACTATCTTAATGCTTTGGAATGAAGTCAAAGAAATCTTAAAACATAAACTCCCTGAAGCGGTTCAGCATTTGTGGATAGAACCCTTGACCTGTATCAAGGCGGATGATAATCAAATTGAACTGGCATGCCCGGATAAGTTTTTTTGTCTCTGGGTGAAGGAGAATTATTTAAAGATTATTGAGGAAAGTTTGGTGCAATTGGGGAAAGCCTCAGCGAAGATCAACTTTTCCATTTCCAGCCCAGCCCTGAATGAATCAAGGGGGCGATTATTGCAGGGAGGCACCAGGGAACAGCTTCGCCTTCCGGCAATTCCAGAAGTCAATTCAAATGTCAGGAATCTGCACCCCAGGTATGTCTTTGAAGAATTTATGGTGGGCGATTCCAACCTTCTGGCCCATTCGGCATGCCAGGCCATTGCCAGTGGTGACACTACCCTTGGGCCATCTTTGTATATTAATGCCGGCACTGGCTTGGGCAAAAGCCACCTGACACATGCAGTGGCTCATTCCATCGTAAATAATTTCCCTGGAACCAGGCTGCATTATTTGACTGCCCCGCAGTTTTCCTCTGAAATGGTTTCCCGTATCAGGTCCAACTCCATGGATGTATTCAAGGATAAATATCATAATCACTGTGATGTGTTACTCATTGAAGATGTTCAGAGCTTGACCGGAAAGGTGAAAACCCAGGAAGAACTCAATGAGCTGTTGGATGTTTTGATGAAGACGGGTAAACGCATTATTTTAACCGGCTCCACTTCTCCCCGTGAACTATCCAATATTGATGACGGATTCCGCTCCCGTATGTCTGCCGGATTGATTTCAACCATCAATCCCCCTGACTTGATGACAAGCCGGTTGATCATTAAGCGCAAGGCCGTAAACTGCAATTTACTTTTTGATGATGAATTAGTTGAATACCTGGCCCAATGTATACGGGGGGATATTCGCAAGCTCGAAAGCGCAATTGTCGGACTGAAAGCAAAATCATCATTGCTTAAAAAAAATCCTGACCTTGCTATGGCAAAGGAAATTGTAGCTGAGATTATTGGAAACACCCATGAACTGTCAGCTGAATTAATTCGCGATTTCATAGCTCATCAATTTAAGGTCAGTATTCAGGATATGCGGTCGAAATCACGCAAGAAGATGATTGCTTTTCCTCGACAGGTCTCAATGTATCTGGCAAGAAAATATACTGAGCAGGGATTGGCGGAAATAGGCAAGGCCTTCAACAGGGATCACTCCACTGTGCTGCATTCTGTCAGAGTGATTTCCGATGCTATATCGCGTAATGGCAGTATTCGAGGCCAGGTAAAGTTACTGGCCGAGAAGCTGAAAAAATAGATTTTCGGCAAGGATGGGCAGGCAGGGTTCAGAAGCCAGAATCTGGAACACAACAATGTTTGCCTCCCGTACGCAGTTCATTGCCTGAGCTGTTATAGTCTTTCAATATAACCTTGAAAATAGTCTTAGCGGATTGTATTTTTTTGTGGGTCTGAAAATAGACGGATAATATGCCCAAAATCTGCTTCTCAAATCTGCAGCTATTGCGGCTTGTTATTTAAAGAGGTTTGATTTTTTAACGATTAAAAGTAGACGCCCTTCACTTCTGTTTCTACCGCTCCGGTTTTCCCTGCAGCAATAGATTCGGCCACCTTTTTTGCAGATTTTGTCATGTCGTTAATTCCGATACCTTCCCAACCGAAGCCACAGACATAAAGACCCTGGTTGTTGTTAACAAGTGAGTTTCGCCAGGCGAGAAGCTTGGGATAGCCTATTTCCAATTGGGGTATCCCATGCTTGGGGCGCAGCACCTTGGAAAAAACCGGGGGATCAGGAAGATGAATGAGTTGTTTAAGATCAGCATAGGTCTCGCGAATCAGAACATCATCAGGCAGTTCAAGTTTTTCCGGGTGTCTTCTGCCGCCCACTAGAGCCTCAAGCAGCATATGCCCGGCAGGGGCCCGGCCTGGAAACATATGGGTTGAGAAAAGGGCCCCAAGGGCAAATCTTTTTTCCTGCTCCGGAGCCAGATAGCCAAAGCCAAAGGGTATATCGGCTGACTTGGTAAATCCAAGGGCTATGGTAGCTATTCTTGCCTCGGGTATGGAAGACACCGGACAATCTTCTGCTGTCAGGCCTTCTGCATTGCTTAACAGGGCCAGGGCCTGATTGACCGAAAGTGCCAGCACGAGACATTTGGCCTGATAGCTGTTTTCCGGGGTTCTGACCTCCCAGCCTTCTGCATTTTTATGAATACTTGTAACTTCTGTGGAATACATCAGGTTTTTATCTGCAACCAGAGCCTCTGGCAGCCTGCCCATGCCCTGGGGAAAACTGATCATTGCAGGCAGTTTTCTTGTTGAGGTTTCCTGTTTTTTTGCTTTTGCTGCCTTTCTTTTCTGCATCAGACCTCTGATAACCGAACCGTTATCCAGCTCTATTTTGCGTATGCCGGGGAAGACAGCATCGATACTCAACCTGTTGAAATCCCCTGCATAGGTACCGGTCAGGACTGCATCAACAAAAGGCAGCAGGCTTGCGCCAAAACGATATGCTGCCCAATCGGCTACAGTTTGTTCTTCAGGAAGAGGCCTTTTCCAGAGGTCAGCCAGGACGCGAAGCTTGGCAGGCAGTGAAACCAGGTTTGATTGAATGATTTTTTTAGGGTTCTGGGGAATGAGATTCAGTCTGCCGTTTAAGCAGACGTAACGGACAAAATCGTCCAGCGGCGCCTTTTGAGCCTCTTTGTCCAGGCCGGTGTCAGCAAGGAGTTCGGTGCTCGCCTCCACGTTATCCAGAAAACCGTGGGCCCCCCATTCGGCGAGAAAGCCATCCTGGTGAAATGATTTGATGGCCCCTCCCGGTGAAGAAGATTTTTCAAGAATGGAGATACGTGTGCCGGGTTGATATTTCTGGATAAAATGCGCGACTGTGAGCCCGGAGAGCCCGCTGCCTATGATTAATGTGTCAATATTGTTTCCCATAATTTTCATCGGACCCTTCTAATATTAAGGATAAAGTGAAGCCGAAATTTCGCCATTTTCATAAAGAACCTTGATGTAACCACCATCTTTGATCATGCCCGGATTGAACACGAGCGTCCTGCCGATATAATCCTGCCCCCTTGATTCATGGATATGACCGGCCAGGCAGAGGAGCGGCTGCTGCTGTTCAATATAAGTTCTTACCGCAGTGCTGCCAACATGTGCATTATTTAACAGTTTGTCTATTTTAGTCTGAAAAGGAGGAGTATGCGAGACAAGAATATGGTCTTTGGTGTCTCCAATCTGGGAAATCCCTTTGGCCAGGAGGTTGGCAAGTTCCTGCTCGCTGAACTCATAGGGTGTTTTAAAAGGGGTAAAATTTGAGCCGCCCAAACCAACAATACCCAATCCGTTAATTATTTTACCCTTTCCATGCAGGCTCAATCCAATATCCTCCAGATAACGGGCAACCTCGGGTTGATCAAGATTACCCGCAACACCCAGGAGATTGCTGTTAATGGTCATCAGTTTATTGATTATCTTTTCTGCATCTTTCCTGGAGCCGAAATTAGTTATATCTCCAGTGATGATAATAAGCTCAGCAGAGTGTATGCCCGGGATGCTTTCGACATCACCGGGATTCATGTGAATATCCCCAAAGGTAATGATTCTCATGATTGTATGTTCCTTAACCCCTGTTTGTCAGCAGATATATTTTTTATAAAGGTGACAAGACCTATGAGTTGTGTCTCTATTTCTTGACAGACTGCTCATGATGATTATCATCTTTGCCGAAATAAAGGATAAAAATCAAACTGTAAAGATAATAGGAGGCAGGTAAATGGCCAAGAAAAAAACCAAGTCGGAAACAAAAGAGTTTCAGGCGGAAGTAAAGAAACTGTTGGATATTGTCATCCATTCACTCTACACGGAGCGGGATATTTTTGTCCGTGAGCTGATTTCAAACGCAGCTGATGCCCTGGAAAAATTCAGGCACCGGAGCCTTTCGGAAGAAGAGGTGTTTGACAGCCATGTGCCCCTGGAAATAGCTATTGATGTGAATGATAAAGACCATACGCTGACTATTACTGATACCGGCATTGGTATGACCCGGGAAGAGTTGGAGGCAAATCTTGGCACCATAGCGCATTCAGGTTCAAACACCTTTCTTTCTGAGCTGGCCGAGGCGGCTAAGAAGGATGTCAGCCTGATCGGTCAGTTTGGCGTTGGTTTTTATTCCGCCTTTATGGCAGCTCAAAAGGTAAGGGTTCTGTCACGCTCATATGGACCGGATGCTGAGGGCTATGAATGGTCCTCAGATGGTAGCGGCAGCTATACGCTGACTCCGGAGAATGGCCTTCGGCGCGGCACCAAAATAATAATTGAGCTTAAGGATGACTCCCATGAGTTTGCCAATGAGGAGAAGATCAGGGGAATCATCAAGCAGTATTCAAACTTTGTTCCCTTTCCCATTAAGGTAAAAGGCGAAACAGTCAACACGGTCCAGGCCATCTGGGCACGAAATAAAAACGAAATCAAGGAAGAGGAGTATAGCGAGTTTTACAAGTTTATTGGCAATGCCTTTGATGACCCTCTGTTGCGTCTCCATTTTGTCGCAGATGCTCCACTGGCTATTAATGCTTTGCTCTTTGTACCCAAGGAAAACATTGAAAGGCTTGGCTTTGGTCGCATGACATCAGGGGTTAACCTTTACTGTCAGAAGGTGCTTATAGAGCAGCACAGCGAGAACATCATGCCAGAGTGGCTGCGCTTTCTAAAAGGGGTTGTTGACAGTGAAGACCTCCCCTTGAATATTTCGCGGCAGGCCTTGCAGGATTCTGCCCTGGTGGCAAAGTTGAAGCAGGTTCTCACCAAGCGTTTCCTCAAATTCCTCGGGGAACAGGCCAAGGAAGACCCGGAAAAGTACAATGGGTTTTTTGCTGATTTCGGGATATATCTCAAAGAGGGCGCTACCAGTGATTATGCGTATCGTGACGAGATCGCCAAGCTGCTCCGCTTTGAGTCTTCAAAATCAGAAGCAGGCAAAATAATTTCCCTGGCAGAATATGTGGAACGTATGGCAGAAGGCCAGGAAGAGATATACTATATAAACGGGCCATCCAGGACTGCAGCTGAATCAGGGCCCTATGTGGAGGCTTTCCGGAAAAGAGAGATTGAGATCATTTATACCCTGGAGCCCATTGATGACTTTGTCATGAACCACCTTGGTGAGTTTGATGGCAAGAAACTGGTCTCAGCTGACAGGGGTGATCTTGACCTTTCAGCTATAAAAAGCTCCGAGAAGCCCGAAGAAGAGAAAGCTGATTCTTCTATGGAGCCAGAGGTTGCAGAGTCCCTGGTCGGATGGATCAAGGAAACCCTTGGCGATCGGCTTAAGGAGGTGATTGTTTCAAAACGGCTGGTGGGAAGCCCTGCTATTGTTGTGAGCCCGGATGGCTATATGACAAGCACCATGGAAAGGGTGATGCAGGCTGCCAGGCTTGAGAAAGGAGAACAGTTCCAGGAAGTCGGGACAAAAAATCTGGAGATAAATGCCGATCATCCCCTGATCAGGCAGTTGTCACTTTTGCGGGGCACTGATGAAGATTTTGCTAAAAATGTAATTGAACAGATATTTGATAACGCCTTGATCCAGGCAGGTCTCATGGTTGATCCCAGGAAAATGGTAGAACGGAGTTATCAAATCCTTGAACGGGCAACGAAAGGATGACCTGGAAGAGCAGCCACGGGTTCAGGATATGTATTGAAAAAGGAAGATGTTCGGGATATCCTTGTTTGGTTCAGGAATCTTTTTAAGAAATTGCCGGGCAGGAAAGTACAGTTACCCAATAAGCCTGGCAGGAATATACGATCGGAGAGAAATGAATGTATAAAAAATCGTTTGTTATTGTTGTTGCTCTGTGTTTGTCACTCATGTTGGGTACGGTCGGCTGTGCCAGAAAAAAGGTAAGACATCTCGCCTCTGATTGCGGTCTGGTAACTCCGGGGATAACGACGAAGCAGGAAGTCGTAAATTATCTGGGCCAACCGAATTCAGAGTATAAATTGCCAGAAGGAGGCCTTCTCTGGGTTTATTATGAGTCTAAAAGTACCATGTTGCATGATACACCATATATTGGGGAGAAAATTGGTGAAGAAACATATGAAATCGTAAAGGTCACATTTAATGGAGACATTGTTCAAAGCATTGGGTACAGGACCATGAGCGAGGAGGATTTTAAAGAGATTGGCCCTGTTGAGTGAAAATGCTTGCATCCAACTTTGAAAAAGCCCGGGCCAGGATGGTTGAAGAGCAGTTGCTGCCCCGATCCATCCATGATCAGAAAACCCTGGAAGCCATGAGAAAGGTTCCGCGCCATCTTTTTGTTGAAGATGCCATGAAGAACCAGGCTTATGGCGATTCACCGCTCCCGATTGGCAAGGGGCAGACCATTTCCCAGCCCTATATAGTTGCCCTGATGACCCAGGCCTTAGGCTTGAAGGGGCATGAACGCGTCCTGGAGATCGGCACCGGTTCCGGATACCAGGCAGCAATTCTCTCACAGATCTGTGAGAAGGTCTATACGGTTGAGAGGATTGATACTCTTCTGGTGCAGGCCAGAAAGGTTTTTGATTCCCTGCATTATCTTAATATCCTTACCAAGTTGGATGATGGTACAAACGGCTGGCCGGAATATGGGCCCTACGATGCAATAGTTGTAACCGCAGGCGGCCCAAAGGTTCCCCTGCCACTTCTTGAACAGCTGGCAGATCCCGGCATCCTGATTATTCCGGTTGGAGATCGTGGCGTGCAGAATTTGCAGTTTGTTACAAAAAAAGATGGGGAAATTATAGAAAAAACCATTGAGCTTGTTCGCTTTGTCAACCTGATCGGTGACCATGGTTGGAAAAACGACTGAACGCCGGTTGCTTAACGGATAATAACTCTGCCAGGCAATAAATTTGATTTTGAAAGGATTGGATTCCCGCCTCCGCGGGAATGACGAATCATTATTAAAGGCAGGTCATTCAGTAATGAAGAACCAGTAATGACCTGCCAGTCAGGGTTATTACCCAGCATGTAATATTGTTTCATCTCATATAAATTGTTGTTATCTCCGCGCAGGCGGGGATCCAGCCAAATACGCCAGGAAATTGCAATGACAGAACACGTAGGTGAAAAAGAAACACAGAAGATTGGCTGGATCAGGCAGATATATGACAGGTCTCTGCTTTGGGTGCAAACCCCTTCCGGTGTTTGGGCCCTGTTTCTCATTGCCGTGGCTGAGTCATCTTTTTTCCCAATACCACCAGACGTCTTTCTCATGGTCCTCTGTATCGCGATACCTCCCAAGTCGTTTCGCTATGCCGCCATTTGTGCTGTTGGTTCAGTTCTTGGGGGCATTATAGGCTATGGACTTGGTATGGGTTTTATGGATACCATCGGCGTGAATATTATTGCATGGTACGGCCTGCAGGATAAGTATGAAGTTGTGCAGAACCTCTACCAGCAGCATGATGCTCTCGCTTTGGCGGCGGCTGGTTTTACTCCTTTGCCTTATAAGCTTTTTACCATTACAGCAGGTGCTTTCAAGATAAATTTTGCGACCTTCGTACTCGTGTCACTGTTGTCCCGTTCGGCCCGCTTTTTCCTGGTTGCAGCCTTTATATACAAGTTCGGCGCTCCGGTCCGGCATTTTATCGAGCGCTATTTTAATATTTTGAGCATTTTGTTTTTTATTCTGCTGGTTGGTGGATTTCTGGTCGTTAAATTGTTTTTGAGATGAGAAATCTAAAGAAGTCGGTTACATTGCGCCGGATTGATTATGGGGACAGATTTGAAATCTGTCCCCTCATTAAAATGTTTTGGAGGAAAAGCTATGTCAGACCATGACAGTGAACACGGTCATGAACCTGAAGATGAAAGTATAGGCGTCAAAGTTGGCATCTTTTTTATTCTGGTTCTGGTAGTACTCTATTTTATCGCTTTATAATCGAGATGAAATTGCTGCATCTTCTGCGTCATCAGCTAATTCGCGTAGTTAAACTACAGCGAATCAGCTTCTTCCTTGAATGTACAAGAAATTTTATCTCGATTTAGATTACTTGGGGACAGATTTTATATCTGTCCCCAAATGAACGAGATGACAAGACAGAAAGCAAGTTAACACTGTCTGCGTAAGTCTGCGTGGGTCTGCGGTTAATAATTATATAAAGAAGATTTCCCCTCAGTTCATAATTAGCCTGAGTAGTATAAAAACCCGCTATAGACTCTCAGCCAGTTTCCGCACCTTTGCCATTGCCTGGTCAGCATCAAAGGTGAGGATTTGTCTGTCCTGCATTACGAGTTTGCCGTTAATGATGACGGTGCTGACATCGGCACCGCTGGCGGCGTATACCAGCAGATCCTGGTGGTAAAAGGGCTGCAGGTGTGGCTGCAAAAGGTCCAGCATAATTATATCAGCTTTTTTTCCGGGAGAGAGGCTGCCGATCTCTCCTGCCAACCCCAGAGCAGAAGCTCCACCAATTGTGGCCATTTCCAGAATTGCCTTTGCCGGAAGCGCAGTCGGATCAAGGTCTTTGACCTTGTGAATTTTGGCGCAAAGATCCATTTCAGAAAATATATCCAGGGTATTGTTACTGGCACAACCATCAGTTCCCAGCCCTACAGGTATTCCTGCAGCAAGCATTTTTTTAAGAGGCGCAATGCCGGAGCCAAGTTTCATGTTGCTCTGGGGACAGGTTGAAACTTTTGCCCCGCTTTTGGCCAGTATTTCGATTTCTTCTTCCTCCGGCCACACACAGTGGACGCAGATGGTATCTTTATCCAATATACCTAAGCTGTCCAGATAACGGACCGGAGTAGTGTTGTGATGCTCCTGTATCTGTTCCGCTTCCGTTCTTGTTTCCGCCAGATGTATAAAAAGCATACAATTTTTCAGCCTTGCCATTTCTTTGGCCCTTTTTAAGGTGACAGGGGAGCAGGTATATGGCGAATGGCAGAATATTGCCGGGGTAATCAAGTTATTCCGGCCCTGCCAGCGATCAATAAATTGTGCGGCCATTGCAACATTCTGGGCCGGGTCTGGAACGCCGGGAGCTGGAAAATCAATGACTCCCTGGGCAACAACAGACCGTAATCCGCAGTCAGCAAAGGCCTCTGCTACACTATCTTCCAGAAAATATCCGTCTGCAACAGTTGTTGTCCCTGCGAGAATCATCTCGGCAGCTGCAAGCTTTGAGCACCAGTAAACCATCTCCCGGTTGACGTTTTTGGCCTCAGCCGGAAAGATATGTTCGTTGAGCCAGGTCGTGAGGGGAAGATCATCCGCCATTCCACGGAAAAGGGTCATGGGCGCATGGGTATGGGTGTTGACCAGGCCTGGCATGACCAGGTGTCCACTCGCATCGATTATTTTTTCTGCAAGGCTTGAATCAGGCAGGTCAGCCATGGGTCCCAGTCCAGAAATTGCACCATCTCTGATAGAGATAAAACCATTTTGAATAAGTTCTGGTTCGTTATGGGACAGCGGCAGGATGGTGGAGTTTATGATTAGAATGTCATTATGCATAATCGCTATTTATCTTTGTTGAAAAACTGTTAGAGGAGAGAATTTTCTGGCATTGGCAGAATACTATTGTAAACTTATAAAATACTATCCCATAATTTGTTTGAGGTGTCTATGTCGGAAAAAGAGAAAATCAAGGTCTTGTTTCTGTGTACGGCCAATGCTGCCCGCAGCCAGATGGCGGCCGGGATTGTGAAAAAAGACTTTGGCGACAGGGTCGAAACATATTCAGCCGGTACAAATCCGAAAGGAGTCAGCCGCCTCGCCATCGCGGTTCTGGATGAGATCGGTGTGGACATAAGGGGTGAGACCTCCGACCATCTGGATAAATACGAGGATATAACTTTCGACTATGTCATCACCCTGTGCGAGGATGCCAATGAAAATTGCCCCGTGTTCTTCGGCGGGGTGCAGCGACTGCACATGGGCTTTCCCGATCCTCCCCATACCAATGATTCAACCCCGGAAAATTTGCAGAGGTTCCGTAATGTGCGCGATTCCATTCGCAGCCGCATGGAAATTTTCTTTTCAGAAGAGCTTGTTAAGCAGGAATTGTCTCCAATAGATAATTCGGCTGAACAGCAGGTCAAAAATTTATCTTTTCTGGACAGGTTCCTGACGCTTTGGATATTTCTGGCCATGTTCGTCGGGGTCGGATCCGGATATTTTTTCCCAGGCATAAAGGATGTTATCAATTCCTTCCAGGTGGGTACCACCAATATACCCATTGCCATAGGCCTCATACTGATGATGTATCCACCGCTCGCCAAGGTGAAGTATGAACAGCTGCACCAGGTTTTCAGGAACGGCAGGGTTCTGGCCCTGTCACTTGTTCAAAACTGGATAATCGGGCCTGTACTCATGTTTTTACTGGCCATAGCCTTTCTGTCCGGCCATCAGGAATATATGGTTGGCCTCATTCTCATAGGCCTGGCCCGCTGCATTGCCATGGTTATTGTCTGGAATGATCTTGCCGGGGGTGATACGGAGTACTGCGCCGGACTGGTGGCGTTCAATTCAATCTTCCAGGTACTGTTCTTCCCGCTTTATGCCTACCTGTTTATCACTGTTATACCGGGCTGGCTAGGTATGACAGGGTTTGTGGTTGACATCACCATGGGTGAAATTGCCAAATCCGTTTTTATTTATCTGGGCATTCCTTTTCTGGCCGGTATGTTTTCACGTTTCATCGGTATAAAGACCATGGGCAGGACCTGGTATGAAGAAACATTTATTCCTGCAATAAGCCCCATGACCTTGATCGCTCTTCTCTTTACCATCCTGGTCATGTTCTCCCTCAAAGGTGAAATTATTGTGCAACTCCCCTTTGATGTGATCAGGATCGCTGTGCCTCTTGTCATCTATTTTGTTGTTATGTTTATGGTCTCCTTTTATCTGTCCCTGAAAGCGGGGGCAACCTATGAGCAGACAACAACATTAAGTTTTACTGCGGCCTCAAATAATTTCGAACTGGCAATTGCCGTGGCGGTTGCCGTCTTCGGCATTGACTCAGGCCAGGCCTTTGCTGCGGTAATCGGCCCGCTGGTAGAGGTGCCGGTACTTATCAGTCTTGTAACTGTGGCATTGAAATTGAAACAGAAGTATTTCCCCCATGCCTTGGAAACACCGACAGGGATCTGTCATGTATCTTGCAAGCAATAAAGAATATATCTGAAGGGACAGGAGATGCAGGATAAATAGATACTTGTTGTGAGGACGAAGAAGATATTCTTGAATTGGTAAGCTTCAATTCGACTGCCCGGAAGTCAGGTAATTTGATTTTTTATGTTGAGCAAAAGTTGTTACAGTTTACTATCTTCCAATATCCTGAAAATGCATTTTAAGGTCCGACAAATCATTGCCATTATTATTGTTGAGATGAAAATTGGATTAATGAGAACATGGTATTCAGTGAAAAAAATGTACTTCTAACAATTTTTTTATATAATCCTCATAAAAATCTAACAAAAAGAAGTAAAAATAACCACAATGGAGAATGGCTGATAAAGCCATGTGCCTGTAAAAGAAATTGAGGTAACTACATGAATAT
>Ga0255044_10000035_pt1 | contig 22525 bp, 19 predicted proteins | sample BC1_12_21_MG_FD_183651 | JGI IMG/M metagenome (GOLD analysis project Ga0255044, IMG submission 183651) | Seawater microbial communities from Strait of Georgia, British Columbia, Canada - BC1_12_21 | ecosystem: Environmental > Aquatic > Marine > Strait | place: Canada: British Columbia... | reverse complement strand
CGAGAAAAAGAATTGAAGAGATTAGCTGAAAACTCCTCACCGAGGTACACCGATGATCTGGGGTGATAAATTCCAGAAAACCTTTATTAAAAAAATAAAACAATTAAAATGATATATAATGGCAAAAGAATATTACGATAGATATCAAAGTTTTAAAGCCAATGGTGGATATGAAATGTTACCATTTATTAAACTTGAAGAAAAATCTAGTGATAAACAAGTTACATGGAAAATACAAAGAGATAGGATGGATAAGTTTAGTCAGGATTATTATGGGAATCCCTTTCATGGTTGGTTAATAATGTTAGCTAACCCTAAATATGGTGGTGTAGAGGACGCAATTCCAGATGGTGAAATCATAAGAGTTCCTTACCCATTTAATGACACATTACAACAATATATTAGTGCAGTGAGTAGATATAAATTTTTATATGGGGAATGAAGCGACAATAAAAACTACGTCTGCTGACAAATCAGGAAAAGCAAGTTTATTTTTAGTTGACCCTAATCCACCTGGTAGGGATGTAGTTCCCAACGAAGACCTTTTTATGTATGTTAAACTACAAGCGACTAAAAAAAATCGTAGTGTACTTGAGGTAGATGGGTCAAGTAGTGGAGCAGAAATATTCAACACCAGTGATAGTGATGGTGTTATAAATTTTATTGCCACAAGTGTAGATAAAGGGTCTACCGAACAAACCATAACCAATAGTTACGCGACTACCGATTGGACAAATATGGGTGGAGTTAAAGATGGTAGTAGTGGAATATTAGAGGGTTTTGGTATTAATAGTATAAATATCAGTTTTGGGGCAGCCCTTGTACCAAAGGTAGATATTACATTTACGGATTTAAGGGGTAGCTCTTTGTTTAATGTAATAGACTCTGAAAATAGACAATCACCATATAGTGTATTTTTCTCGCTACCATACCCCATATTCCAATTAACTGTTAAGGGTTACTATGGTAAGGCGGTGACTTATTGTTTACACATGATAAAATCTAATTTTGATTTTGATGGATCAACAGGTAATTTTCAGATTAAAGCAAATTTCGTGGGGTTCCAGCAAGCTTTTTTAGCTGATATGGTTTTAGGTAATATTGTTGGTGTGGTTAACACTAGAGCTGGTGCAGACGCTTTAAGTAAGTTAACAATAAAGGATAGTAATGGTGTGGAAAAACCAACACCAAAGATAGACGAGTTTATTAACGAGATATCAAACCTTAAAGGGTTAACAGAATCACTCAAAGAAGATAGTGATACCTTCCAAACACTTAAAATATTAAACACTGAGTTAAGTAAATTAAAACGTTTATTAAGTTTTTTTGGTAAACCAATTGAGAATACTAGGGCAACTTCACAAACAGATGTAACTGGTGGTAAGGCAAAAGATAAGGCATCTAAAAAATTACAATCTGATAATATTGGGTATAATGGACTAACACCAAATATAGATTATACAATAATTAGGGACATTTTAATTGTAAAACATGTCCAAAGAGGTAAATTTTTAGACTTTGCTCAAAAAACATATGAATTATATGATGATTATGTTAAATTTGAAAAAACAGAAAACAATTTAGACAACCCGTTCAGTAAATTCCCATTTACAAAACCAGATGAAAATTCTGGTGATGAATATACTTTCACTGAGTTTTTTAGTAAACTAAAAGACCCAGGTGTTGCAGACACATTTGAATCGCTTTACACAAACCAGCTTATACCAGAAAATGTTTATTTAAAAGACCCAGAAACCGTTAATTGGGCAACTGGGTTTGATTTCAAAAGTTTAGAGGAACAAAGAGGAAATTATTTTGGTGGTGATAATTTTAGTAATGTTGGTGACGATAAAGTCTTCGCTATGGATTTATACCCTTTTAGAAACGAACTTGAAATTTTATATTTAGAAAAAAAATCAGAATTAGATAAATTGCAGGAACAAACTATAATTGAACTTAATGAAAGTCTATCTAAAAAATTATCATTTAACCCATATATAAGAGAGGTTATAAACGTATTTACTAATAATACAGAGGCAATGTTAACTGCGATTTATGATGTTTCTAGAAAGGCAGAAGGTTTATCAAGTGCCAGACTAAAAGCGTTGGATGGTAAAGCAACAACAGATGTTAAAAAAAAAGTAAAAGGAATTTATGCGTGGCCCGATATAGTACAAACTCAGGAGAAAAATCAAAAAGATAGTAAATGGATTGGTGATATAATACCAATAGATAGTGACGAAACCTATCTTTTCCCTGAAATATCTTTTGTTGAGGAGGTTGTTGATGGTTACCTCACCTCAACCAATAGAATTAATAGTGATTCAGAAACTGCGTCCAAAGGAACGGTAAAAGATGTTGATAAGAATTGGTATCCAATAACACCATATGATTATAAAGGATTACCATATAGTGATTTAAACAACCCATCTAAATGGGATGTGAAATCCCCAGAAGGGATACCTGAATCATTAATTATTGAAATAATTGATAGGGTGGCGTTTCTCGCTAGCACATCAAAATACAATAACTACTTAAAGGAATATGGGATATTAGATGGGTCATATAGTGGAATTAACACAAAGGATCAAGATTATTCTGAACTTATCATATCACAACTTACTGGTGAAGTTGTTGTAACATACGCTACGGATAATGAAATTATTAAACCTATTGATCTGACACCTGGGAGTGATGTCGGGGACAATAAATGGATAAAACGTGAAATTAATGTTGGGTCTTTTGAAATTGACGGCAAATCTACATCGGATAATTCATATCTATATATTGAAGATGATTTATCTAATTCGATTGGTAGTAGTATTTTAAAGAACACTATTGGGATTTCACCGAAAATAAAAGCAGAAAAATCCGCTAAAGCTTCAATTGATAAAATAGCTAACTCCTATAAAACAAAAAATATTGATGAAGGTATTAAGTATTTTAATGTAGGGTATAAGTTACCAACACACAATATTTCATATTTAGTGTGGGATAAAAAGATTGGAAAAAACCCAAAAGAAAATATTGATAAAGATAATATAAACTTTATACTCCCCTTTGAAAGTATTAATGATTTTGACGGGTCAGCACAAAATGGTCAAAGTAATAATAATTTTATAGGGTTCTTAAAAACTGAAACACCAAATATATTTAAAAGTAATCTTTATTCTGGACAAACTGACAATAAATCACAAGCTTTATTATTACTTAATACACTACCTTTTGAAAACCCAAATAACATTATACCACTTTTAGGTGATGTCGCTAAAGTTATAAAATTACCTAAATATTATTTATTATGGTTATGTGGATCTATTTGGAGGTATGAAGAATCATCTGGGGTTTTAGCTAATGACCCTATAATATGGTCTGGGAGTGAGGTAGGTCAAACATCAACGTCAAATTTCCTTTATAATGTGGGGAAAAATAAATCATATGCTGACACCTTAGAAGGGAGGCAAATTCCTAATTTACTTTTAACTTTACCACCTAAAACAAAAGAATTATTAATAAATTATTATAAAGGGTGGGTTGAAGGTGGATCATTTGATGTGTTTAGTGGTTTAATGTCATCATATAGTGAGTCATTAGAAATAAATGATCAAACAAATAATAAGTATACTTCAGATATTAATTCTTTAATAATTCAGTTAAAGCAACAGGTAAGGGTAATATCTACAGCACCTAATTTATGGACAGAGAAGTTATTAGGTAATATAATAGAATTAGTGGATATAGAAACTTATGTAACCAATTATGTAAATTCATTCAGAAAGTTATGGCAAGATGATAATATAAAAGAAAAATCAACAAGCGAAAATGATGACGGTAATAATAGTGAAATTGCAACCACAAATAATTCCGATTTAAAAAATGTTTTTTACAAATATTTTAAGAACATATATGACAAATGGATTGGTGGTGGTAAAGATGGTAGGGTATTTAATACCTGTGGTCCAAGTGAAGATGAAAATTTAATTGATTATTTTAAATTTATTAATAGGTCTTGGGGTGATATAGGTGACAGTGCTGCGGTTAACCTAAATAGTGTTGCAACATTAAGTGGTGACTATGATATTAATATGTATTTTTATTTAGCAAAGGTTTTAAGGGATAGTAATTTTCTCCTACAAATATTACCAACATATATAAACTTTAAAGATGAAAAAGAAGTACAAGAAATTTTTAAACCAATAACTAATGTAGATAGAGGAAATGTTTCTAGTGGACCGATTTACACCTGTATCTATGCTGGTGGTAATTCAAAGTCATTAGAAATAGAAGATGGGGATTACGTTAATGATGGTTTTAATATGAATGAAGAAAGTGAGGTACCCGAAGAATTCAATAGTTCCAGTAAACCAACAGACACAGAAGGACTTCCATATAATTTAGTTGCTTTCAGGGTTGCTTTTGGTACAGAAAACCAAAGTATCTTTAAAAACCTTAACTTAAATCAAGAAGAACATAGGGAAACTGGTGAATATTTTAAAGTTTTAACTGAATTGATTGATAATAGGGGTGGGTCTAAAAGAACTTATCAGGGAACTGACTTATACCAAATTTATCAATCTAGATCTTATAAGTGTAAGGTAGATGCGTTAGGTTGTATGAATATACAACCACTAATGTATTTTCAATTAGATAATGTACCTTTTTTCAGGGGGGCATACTTAATAACTAATGTGTCACATAGTATTACACCCAACCACATAACCACAAATTTTGAAGGGGTTAGGCAAAGTAGTGTGTCAACTCCTATTATCGGTAACGCCACTACGTTTTTAAATTTAAATTTAACAGAGGAGATTGAACAAGAGTCAATTGATTTAAAACCACCAAACAGAAACCCAGTTACTTATGGGGTAGATCAACCAAACCAACCATTTAATTTCGATTTTTTACCTTCACTACAATTTCTTGCGTTAGGTGTACCACAAGAGACTGCTATTACATTAAGTGATGATACGGATACTGATAGTAAATTTAAACAAATTTTACTATCCTTTGATATTAAGACTAACGCGGAGGTTACTATGTTCTTATCACAGGTGTTATATGAAAGTAGTAATATGACAACATTAAGTGAGGTATGGGATAACCCAACCCTCGATGATAATAGAATTGCTCAAAATGGAACAGATGAACAATTAGCATATGAGCCTGATTTGAATTCAGTATTAAAAAATAGTTTAGGCAATACGGAACCGGGTGATGGTTACCTATTTAGGGGTAGGGGAATGTTCCATATAACAGGAAGGGAACAATATACTAAGCTTAGTAAAGACGTTAAATTTAAAAAATGGTTAGGTGATGGGGTAGATTTAATGACTAATTTAGATTTATTATCAAGTGATGTATTAATAGCGTTAGCTAGCGCGTGTTGGTTTTGGGAAGAAAATAAACTAAATGAAATTGTTGATGGTGGTACATTTACTGATGAAGAAAAACCAAAAACTCAGTCTAATGTAAGTAAACCAAAGAATAATTATAACGCTGGTACCTCTGCTGCTTATGGTTTGGTAAGTAATAAAATAACACCAAAAGATTACAAACATTCAATCGAAAGATATGACGTACTTGGTAAGGTACTAACTTTACTTAACCTTAGAGACCCCTTTAATCTTTAAAATATTTTCCTTATATTTGTGTTTATGTATATTGGAAACATAGTCACAACGTCAAAAATAGAAGATCCTAATTTTAAGGTGTGTAGAAAGGTAGAAACCATTATTGAGGGTTTACCCACACTTATAGTTGGTTGGGATAAGACAAAGGAGTTGTATGGTGATGAGGTATCCATACTCCATAAGGAAATTAGTCCAACAACCTGTTGGACATTCTCCCCCAAAGAAAGAAGGGTTGATTATGAAAAGGATGTAAAAAAATTTATATACAACAGTTACAATAGAATCGGTGACGAAATCCATTACATTTATGTTGATATTATTCATGATTCAAGAAAAAAAATAAATAAAATTTTAAGAAAAATTTACTCACTAAAAAATCCTAAACTTTATATCCACAACGACAGAATGGTGTATCTGTATGCTGAGGGTATGATTTTTGGTATTGATTTAGATGTGGTAGAGTATCTCGGTATCGAACCGAATAGGGTAATAACTAAATTGCGTAATTTGTCAGGGTGTCTTTTGATGGACACAGAAATATTTAATAAGTATAAGAATATAATGACAAAAATAAACAATAAGGTTAGGTTTTTACCTTATTTATGTGATATAGAGAGTAATGGATAGAAGTATAATTTTAGCGTCTTTCGTCTCCACAGAGAGATTAGAGACGTTTTTGGAGTATTTAATTAAAAGGTTCAAAATGAATAGGGATAGAATTTTCGTATATAAAAATGAAGATGAACCAACCCAAAATATAGTAACATACAAGGTATTTCTTAAAAATGGGAAAAGAGTGGATTTAAAAAGTATCTACCCTACCACAATTATTGTACATAAAAAAGGTGAGTGTTTCTACACAATCAATGCACTTAATAGCCTAATTGAACGTGAACATAATTTAGATAGTGGTAACATAGAACATAAAAATTACCAAATTGATTGGGAAAAATTTCAAAACAAAATGATATTAACCAACAAAGAAGGTTTAGTTGTTAATAACATTAAACGTGTTTTTTCTTAATAATCGTATATTTATTAGTAAATAACAATTATAAAATTTAATGTTATGTTAAACGAAAAAGATATTAAAAAGAATCAAGAATTAGAAAACAATTTGGATGATTTTTTAGGAACAAAAAATGATACCGAACAAGAGTGTGTTGGTGAAGAATGTATTATCAATGATGGTAAAGAAATTGTAGAAAGAGTAGATAAGGTTTATAAGACAACTGACGGTAGACAATTATTAATGTAATGGGTAGATTAGCAAGAGAAAAAAGACTTCTTATGGAAGAAGCGAATAGGGTATTATTAAATGAACAATCCTCTGGTGGTTTGTATGATCAGGTTGTCAAACTTATTGAAGAGAATCCAGATAAGGCTAGACAATGGGTTGAGGAAACTGGTGATGATAACATGATTTATATGTTAGTTGATAATGTCAAATACAATAAGGATATGACAAAAAACGCTGACTATTATGATGAAAGATTAAAGGAAGATGAGGATAACACCAACGACTTCATTAAATATATGGGAACAGGAGATGATATACACCTAGGTGGTTTCCCAGGAAAAACATTAAATTAATGTAATATGAAAAAATTAGTAAAATTAACAGGAAGTAATTTATCAAGAATTGTTAAAAAGGTAATTAAAGAACAATTAGAAGACGAATTAGATTTATCGGGTTCGAATGATTGGGATAATATCTATGGTGCTTGGCAAAGAGCAGTTGAAACAGGTGAGGCTCATGGTGGTCATGAAATGTGGTCTTTTCTTGATTATTTAGACGACAATTATGAGATGCCGAAACTAAAAGGTAGGTTAGCTTCAATGGATAAACATTTAAGATCACCACAACAAAGTATGGGTGGGTTATAAAAATATAAAATTATGGATAAGAAAAAAGAATTATTAAAAGAAGAACTTAAAAGACATAAACAAATTTTAGAATATAATTTTTATGTTACAGAAGAAGGTGATGAACCAGAAGGTGAGACAGAGAATTTGTTATTTGATAATCTTGAAGAACAAGAGGAAGAAATAACAGATGTTGAAGAACCAGTTACTGACGAAATTCCGGTAGAAGATATTCCTGTTGAAGAACCATCAATGGAAGATCCAATGGCGGGTGAAGAAGAGATACCGATGGAAGATCCAGCAATGAGTGAAGATCCTTTTGGTGGTGAAATTCCTGTAGAAAATGAATTTGCTGAAGAACCAGTAATGGATGACATGGGTGGTGAAGAACAAGTTGAGGTAGATGTCACTGACATAGTAACCAAAACAGAAGAAGCAAAAGAAGAAACCGCACAAGTATCTTCTAAGGTTGATGATTTATTGGGAAAATTTTCTGAATTAGAAAGCCGTTTAGGTGGTATGGATGAAATCATTTCTAAGATGGATGAATTAGAAAAAGAGGTGATACAAAGAAACCCAACACCAGTAGAAAAATTGAATATGAGATCAATGGAATCATTTCCGTATAGTGTAAAGTTAACTGATTTCTGGGAAGATAGAGAAGGTTACGATACAGGTGGTGAAGAAGTAGAAAAAGAATATACGCTAACACAAGATGAGGTTGATTATGATTACAACGAAACAGACATAAGAAATACATTTAAACCTAAAAAAGACTAATAATTCTTATTTAGGGTATTGATACTTTAACGGACATTGATTATAATTAATCATTGTCCGTTTTTTATTTTATAGTCGATATCTTTGTTGACTTTTAAAGAAAAACTGATTATATTTGAGTATATTAAACAAATTTATTAACAATTAAAAAAATCATTTAAAATGGGAAAAGAAACAATAAATCCATTAGATGCGATTCTTAATCAGTATGAAAAAAATACTGAAAATAGGGGTGGCAACAAACCAAAGATGTCTAATGAAGAAAGACTAAAAAAATACTTCACAGAAAAGTTGAAAAAGGGTGAGAAATCCGCTGAAAAAACATTTAGAATATTACCATCTAGCGACCCTACAAAATCTCCATTCGTAGAGGCTTATTACCACGAATTGAGTGTGAATAGTAAATTCGAAAAAATCCATTGTGCAAAGTTAAACGATGGTGGTGATTGTAAAATTTGTGAAGCAAAAGACGCTTTATATGAAGATGGTAGTAAGAAAGCAAAACTATTAGGGTCAACATATACCGCAAGAAAATTTTATGTTGTTAAAGGGATTGATAGAGATAACGCTGATCATGGTGTTAAATTTTGGAGATTCAAACATAAATACACAGGTGATGGTGTAATGGACAAACTAATTCCAATTCTAAAAAGAAAAGGAAACATTATGGATCCAAGAACGGGTAGAGATATTACTATCAGTACTGTTCGTAATGAAAAAGGTTGGTCGGTAGTAACATCTATTATGCCAGAAGATGAGGCAGTAATAACTGACCCTAAATCGGCAGAGGCAAAAGAGTGGATAGGTAATTCCGAAACTTGGAGAGATGTATACGCTGTAAAATCCCCTGAATTTGTTACTATTGTTGCAGAACAAAAGACACCAGTTTGGGATTCTGAACAAAAGAAATACGTTGCTGAGGAAGATAAAGATGAGAAAGAAACGGCTTCATTGGAAGAAGAAATCAATATGATGGGATCTATGGGTGAAACCGACTCAAAAGAGTTAGAAAAGGAAGTTGAAGTTACATCGTTAGAAACCGCTGGTGGAAATGATGATGACGATGACGAGTTACCGTTTTAATTAAAGTATTATGTCAAAGACACCTATTAAAAAGAAAAAAACAGACTTTTCCGCTATAAGAAAAAAGTTCTCCACAAGTGATAAATACAAAGATCAAAAGTATTTTGATTGTGGAGAACCATTTCATAAAGCGACAGGAGTTCCTGGACCAGCTATGGGTCAGGTTAATATGTTTTTAGGTCATTCTGATACTGGTAAGACTACCGCATTAATTCAAGCAGCAATAGATGCTCAGAAGAAAGGTGTGTTACCTGTATTCATTATTACTGAACAGAAATGGAGTTTTGAACATGCTAAACTTATGGGTTTAGAGACAGAATATGTAGAAGATGGTGACGAAGCCTATTGGGGTGGTCACTTACTCTACAAATTAGGTTTTGATTACATAGAAGAAGCATTCCAATACGTAACTGATGTACTTGATGCTCAGAAGAAAGGTGAAATTCCACATGATATTCTATTCTTATGGGATTCAGTTGGTACAATACCTTGTCTAATGAGTTTCGAAGGTAAAGGTGGTAATCAACATACTGCGAGAGCAATCTCTGAAAAATGGGGTATGGGTCTGGCACAAAGAATTACCGCATCTAGGAAAGAAAAATCACCATATACTAATACGATGATTTTCGTCAACCAACCTTGGGTAGAGATACCAGATGGTTTCGGTCAAAAACCAAAGATACAGCCGAAAGGTGGTCAATCAATATACTTATCTTGCGCTTTAGTATTCCTATTTGGAAATCAGAAAAGTGCTGGTGTATCTAAATTGAGTGCTGGTGCGTCAGGCAGAAAGGTTAACTTTGCTATTAGGACTAAAGTTGGTATACACAAAAACCATATGAATGGTTTAGGTTATGCTGATTGTAGGTTATTAGCAACTACACATGGTTTTATTGAAGACACCCCTGCATCTATTGATAAATACAAAAGTGATTATAAAAATTACTGGGTAGAAGTATTTGAAAAGGCAGGTACTTCAGTAGATTTTACGTTAGATGAAGAAGATGTGTTAGAGGCTGAAATCAGTACTTCTGACGATTAATTAATATATTGTTTAATCCGTTAATTATGAAAATTGGAAAGACCCTCAAAAAAGAAATTTAATCATACGCTATTAGTAGATGGTGATGCATTAATTAAAACAGCGTATCATGGAGCTTCGAATCTCTATTATAAAGACACCCACATTGGGGGTCTCTTCCAGTTTTTTTCTCTTCTAAGAAAAGTTATTACAACAAATAGGTTTGATAAGGTGTTCATCTTTTGGGATGGACCATTCAGTGGTAGGTTACGACATGAAATTTACAACGAATATAAGTCTAATAGAGATAAAGATTTCTATAATGTAACCGAACCAAAGGATTTATCATTATTTTTACAAAAAGAAAGAGTTAAGGCTTACGCAGAAGAACTATTCATACGACAATATGAGGATGAGGTTTGTGAGGCTGATGATTGTATTGGGTATTACTGCTCTCAAATCAAAGACGATGAAAAAGTAGTAATCCTAACCAATGATAGAGATATGTGTCAACTTATCGATGATAGGGTTGCGATATATATTTTAAATAAGAGAACAATCGTATCAAAATATAATTATGGTGAATATTTCGATCACCACCAAAGTAACTCTGCTTTAATAAAAATAATTACTGGTGATAGTAGTGATAATATTAAAGGGGTTAAAGGTGTTAAAGAAAAAACCCTATTAAAATATTTCCCTGAGTTAAGTGAAAAAAAATTGACATTGGGTGAAATTTTCATTAAAATTAATGGTATACAAAACGATAGGAAAACGAGGTTAAAAACGTTAGACAATATTTTAAACGGTGTTACCACCGGAGTACAGGGTGAAAGGTTATATGAGATAAATGAGAGGATAATTAATCTCACTGACCCAATAATGACTGAAAACTGTAAAGACAATGTTGATAACATAATTGAATCACCGATAGACCCAGAAGATAGGAATACAAAGAATGTTTTAAGTATGATGATTGAAGATGGGTTTGTTATGGCGATTCCTGGTGGTAGAGATGGGTATATAGAGTATCTACGACCATTTTTAAGTATTATAAAAAAAGAAAAAAAGTATTTTAAACAAGTAAATTAAAAAAATGAATAAAAGAAAGTATGATAATTTACCATTTGAATTCTATTTAAGAATTAATGGTAACGAAAGACCGATTGTGGGTAGAAATTTTGGTATTAAGGGTTATAATTCACAATCCCTTAGATCAATGGAGATGAAGGAATGTATAGACGATTGTGTTAGTGTAATTGAAAAACAATTCAAAGCAAAATCTGAGGATTACTCGTATAAATATTATAACTCATATGAGAAACAAAATGAGGATGATATAGACAGAAGAAATGTTTTTGATAATGAAGACATCTTCACATTTGAGATACGTGCGTTTGGTAGAACTGTGGCAACTAAAATGTTTAGTGGAAATTGGTACCCACCAAAAGTGAGATATGATGTGGATATTAGAAAACTTATACCCTCTATCATATCTACAATACAAGAAACGTTAAGTGAGGAAAATTTATCAAAAGAATATGCAGGAATCGCACTTTAATTGATATTTATTTATAACAAACATTTCAAAAGATATGGCGAAAAAAGAAAGTAAAAACTTAGGTTTTTTAGGGTATGGTTTTCAGGTAAAGTTAGCTAAACAGGTAGTGGAAGACGTTAAGTTTTCAGAGGGTATAATTGATATTCTTGACCCACAATATTTTGATAATGAATATTTAAGGTTATTGATTGCGAGTGTTAAAGACTATCACGAAAAGTATGAGACAATTCCGATATATGATACAATCAAACAATTAGTTAATAAAGATATCAAGCGAGAAATTGCAAGAGAATCTGCAATGGCTATGATTGAGGAGATTCAAAACACTGATAATAAAGATTGTTTCCACATTCAAGATACAGCGATACAATTTTGCAAACAACAAGAGTTGAAAAAGGCTACACAGAAAATTCAGAAAATTATGGAGTCAGGTGACTTCGATCGTTATGATGAATGTGAAGAAATTATGAAAGATGCTCTTTCTGTTGGTACAGAAGCCGATAGTGGTATCGATGTATTTCACGCAGTTGAGGATGTGTTGTCTGATGATTTCAGAAAACCTATACCAACAGGGTTAGTGGGGTTAGATAACTTAATGGATGGAGGATTATCAAAAGGAGAACTAGGTGTGATTCTAGCACCATTCGGTGTGGGTAAAACTACATTAGTTACTAGAATGGCGAATACAGCATATAACTTAGGTTATAATGTGGTACAAATATTCTTTGAAGATAACCCAAAGGTTATTCAGAGAAAACATTATACTTGTTGGTCAGAGATTTCATTGAATGAGTTGACTGAAAGAAAAGATGAGGTAAGAACCGCAATTGCTAAATTTCAGGACAGACAAAAGGGTAGTCTTATATTAAAGAAGATGCCTAGTGATGGAACAACCATCCCACATATTAAACAATATTTAAGAAAACTAACGTCATTGGGTAATAAACCCGATATCTTATTCTTAGATTACATTGATTGTGTGGAGAGTACAAAACAATATAGGGATGAATATTCTGGAGAAGGTCCAATTATGAGACAATTTGAAACTATGATTTCTGAATTAGATATTGCTGGTTGGACAGCTATACAGGGTAATAGAAGTTCGATAGGTGCTAATGTAGTTGAAGCTGATATGATTGGTGGTTCTATTAAGAAAGGACAAATTGGTCACTTTATTATGTCTGTCGCAAAAACACTAGAACAAAAAGAGGAAGGTAGAGCAACTATGGCGATACTTAAATCTAGGTTTGGTAAAGATGGTATTATATTCGAAGATATTGTTTTTGATAATGGTACATTAGTTATTGATACTGAAGATACTAGTGATGTTTCATTTTTACAATTTGAAAAAGGTGAGGATCAAAAAAGATCAAATTTAGTGGTTGATGCGTTGAATAAAAGAGACGCTAGAATGGCTAAGAAAAACAAACAGGGGTAAATAATTTAGGGGTAAGTGTTAAATCAGTCAATGGTAATGAAATAAGCACCCCTAATTTTTAGTAAAAATTAAAATTAAAATGATGTCAAAAATCAATGTAATAAAAAGAAAAGGTGGTCATGAAGACTTAAACTACGATAAAATAAACAAAGTACTTGAATGGGCAGTTAATGGTATTAATAGTGTAAATTATTCTGACGTTGGTATGAACGCTCACTTACAACTATTTGATGGTATTACCACAACTCAGATCCATAAAGTTTTGATACAATCAGCAGCGGATATGATTACCGAGGAAACACCAAACTATCAATTTGTAGCTAGTAAATTATTAAATTATCTTTTAAGAAAAGAAGTATTCAATACATATAACAACTTTCCTAGATTAAAGAATTTTGTTAAGTTAAATGTAGATAGGGGTGTGTATGATGAGGATATTCTTAATCACTATACAGACTATGATTATGATAAAATAGAGTCTTACATTAAACATGAAAGGGATGAAGAGTTAACATATTCTGGTCTACAACAATTAGTTGACAAATATCTGATTAAAGATAGAAAAACAGATGTGGTTTACGAAACACCACAATTTATGTATATGTTAATTTCTATGACTTTATTTGCGAATAAAGAGGGGTCAGAAAGGTTAAAAATGGTAAAAACATTCTACGACTTAATATCGACTCACAAGATATCACTACCAACACCAATAGTTGCTGGGGTAAGAACCCCAACAAGACAATACTCATCGTGTGTGTTAATTGACGTTGACGATAATTTAGATTCTATCTTTCACTCTAATACTGCGGTAGGTAAATATATTTCTAAAAGAGCTGGAATTGGTTTGAATTTTCGATTAAGAGGTATTGGCTCTAAAATAAGAAATGGAGAAGCTGTTCACACAGGAATAATCCCATTCTTAAAGATGTTTGAGGGTACTGTTAAATCTTGTTCACAAGGAGGAATTAGGGGTGGTGCGGCAACAGCTTATTACCCATTCTGGCATTTAGAGGCGGAAGATATTGTTGTATTAAAAAATAATAGAGGTAATGAATTAAATAGGGTTAGAAGAATGGATCACGCTATTCAGTTTAGTAGACTTTTTTACAAACGTTTTGTGGAAGATAAAAATATTTCTCTTTTCTCCCCATCTGATGTTCCTGGATTATATGAGGTTTTTGGTGATAATGAAAAGTTTGATCCTTTATATGAAAAATATGAAAAAGATGACACCATACCAAGAAGAGAAGTAAGTGCTAGGAATTTATTAGACAAACTAATACAAGAAAGAATTGAGACTGGTAGAATTTATATTATGAATATAGATAACGCTAATGATCATTCTGCTTTCTTAGATATGATTAGAATGTCTAATCTTTGTACAGAAATAAATCTACCAACCACACCAATACAACACATTGATGATGGAGACGATACAGACGCAGAAATTGCACTTTGTGTATTAGCAGCAATTAACTTAGGGTCGATTAAAAATTTAGATGAGTTAGAAATTGTGTGTGAATACATTGTTAGAAGTTTAGATAGTGTAATAAGTTATCAAGACTACCCTATTGAGGCGGCAAGAAAAATGTTAAAGAGAAGATCAATTGGTGTTGGTGTAACAAACTTTGCTTATTGGTTGGTTAAGAATGGTTTATCTTATGATGATTCCACATCATTAGGAAGGATAGACGAGTTATTTGAGAATATCCAATACTATTTATTAAAAGCATCAAATCAGTTAGCGAAAGAAGAAGGTGCTTGTGAATACTTTAATAGAACAAAATACTCTAAAGGGTTATTACCAATTGACCATTATAATAAAAATGTAGACAAAATTGTTGATAGAGAGTTAACAATGGATTGGCAAACATTAAGAAAGGATATCTTAGAGTATGGATTAAGGAATTCTACGGTTACTGCTCAGATGCCTTGTGAAAGTTCATCGGTAGTATCCTCATCTACAAATGGTATTGAAGCACCTAGAAAACTTATTGTGGTTAAAAAATCTAAGAGCGGTGCACCATTACCAGTTGTTGTACCTGAAGTCGCAAAATATAAAAACAAATATCAATTTGCTTGGGGTTTTGATAATACCGCAATGAATAATATTGTTTCTATAATACAGAAGTATTTTGATCAAGGTATATCAGTAAATCATTATTACGACCCAAGAAAATATGAAGGTAATGACTTACCAATATCTGAAGTGGCAAAGGATATATTAAATTTCTATAAATTTGGTGGTAAACAAATCTACTATTCTAACTCAAAAGACTATAAATCAGATAAATTAGATGAAATGATAACAAACACACAAAATGCTAGTGAGGAAGTTTTGTTGATGGATATGGATGATTGTGAATCTGGTGCGTGTGCAATTTGACAATATTAAAAAAAATGATTAATTTTATAGGGTGGTAGTGATACTACCCTTTTTTGTCTAAAATAAAATAAAAAATAATATGAGTGAAAGAAGAAGTTTAGTAAATTTAGATCCTAATGTGGATTTTACAAAAGAACCAGTATTTTTTGGTAAACCATTGAATTTAGAGAGATATGATAAATTTAGGTATGTTGGGTATTTTGAATTATTTAAAAAACAATTAAATTCTTTTTGGTTACCCGAGGAAATTGATTTATCTAAAGATAGGTTGGATTATAAGGAAATGACAGATAATGAAAAATTCATATTCACGTCTAACTTAAAATATCAAATATTACTAGATAGTGTTCAGAGTAGAGGTATTCCCCATCTAACAGAAGACTTGTCAAACCCAGAGGTAGAGGCGTTTTGTTCGGCTTGGGCTATGTTTGAGACTATTCACTCATACTCATATACATTTATCATTAAAAATGTTTATTCATCCCCTGGTGATGTGTTTGATAATATTCTTAATGACGAACAGATTGTCAAAAGAACTGTGTCGGTTACTAAGTATTATGACGATATGATGAATTCGTTGGGTGAAAGTGTTAAAGAAAGAAAGAAAAAACTTTATCTAACACTAATGTCAATAAATATATTAGAGGGTATACGTTTTTATGTTTCATTTGCTTGTTCATACGCCTTTGCTCAGAATGGTAAAATGGAGGGTAACTCTAAAATCATTTCATTGATTAATAAAGATGAAAATCTACACTTAGGTTTCACCCAAAAATTATTAAATGACCTTGCAAAAAGAGAGGATGAGGGGTTTTTAGAGGTTGTTGAGGAATGTAAACCTACTGTAATCCAGATGTTTAAAGATGCCGCAGAAGAAGAAATGTTGTGGGCAGATTATCTTTTTAAAGATGGTTCAATGTTAGGTTTAAACGCAGAAATTCTTAAAAGGTATATGAAGTATCTTACCAACAAAAGAATGAAGGCTGTTAGGTTAGAACCCATTTTCGAAAAAATAAAAAACCCAATAAACTGGATTAATGCTTGGACATCATCAGATGGTACGCAAAACGCACCACAAGAAACAGAAATTGATTCATATAATATTGGATCTGTTAAGTCAGATTTAGGTGATAGTACCTTTGATGGTTTTGAATTTTAAAGAAAATATATAATATAAGATAAAAGTCGTTACATGTAACGACTTTTTTTATGTCCACACTTTTCTTAACGAAAATTTATATTACAATATTTATAAGTAATGGAAGAAAAGTATATTAATATTTATAGTTTAGTTTCTAATGGTGATATATCTAATGTTAGGTATATTGATAATACCACTAAAAAACCTAAATATAGCTTAGGTAAAATAAGTATTGGTAATACTTATAGAGTAGGTGAAAAACATAGTGAAGAAACAAAAAATAAAAAAAATATTATAATGATGCGTGATGGGTTAATAAAAACCACATGTGGGTTTAAATGGAAATATAAAAATGCCTTCTAAATATATAAATATAAACTTCCCTTTTAAGGATAGTGACGAAGGGTTCTATGTTGACATAACCTCTACATCAAAAGACGCAATAAAGGCTGATTTATTACACCTTTTATTAACTAATAAAGGTGAAAGGTTGTATATGCCAGATTTCGGTAGTGATTTAAAGAAATTCATTTTTGAAATGAATGATCAAATTACTCATGAAGAAATCAAAACTAATTTAAATGACACAATAAAGAAATATATTCCAAACCTACAGATTGATAGTATCACTTTTGAGAATATAGAAGTAGAAGAGGCGATAAAGGTAATACTTTCTTATACTATAACCGAAGGTGTATTTTCATCTACTGATACTATCGATATAACATTCTAATTATGAAGAAAATAGATTATAATAGTCGTAATTTCTCTGATGTAAGATCGGAGTTAGTCAATTTCGTTCAACAATATTACCCAGATATTTTTAACGACTTTAATGATGCATCTGTTGGGATGATGTTATTAGAATTAAACGCTGCGGTGGGTGATATGTTATCATTTCATACGGACAGGATGTTTAATGAGACACAAATTAATTACATGCAAGAGAGATCTTCTGTATTGGAGTTAGCGAGAACATTTGGGTTAAACATACCAGGAAAAAGACCAAGTATTACTATTGTTGACTGGTCGGTGGTTGTCCCAGTATTAGGGGATTCCTTTGATAATACATATTCCCCTATTATTTATCAGGGGTCACAAGCAACAGGGTCGGGTAAAGTATTTGAGTTGTTAGAAGATTGTGATTTTTCATCACCATTTACTATAGGTGGGATACCGAACAGATTAATCATACCCAACATATCCAATGGGGTTATTCAAAATTATACATTAACAAAAAGAGAAATTGTTTTAAATGGTTTTACAAAAATATTTAAAAAGGTAATTAGACCAGAAGATTATAAACCATTTATGGAAATGGTATTACCAGATACAAATGTATTGTCGGTAGATAGTATTATAACCAAAGAAGGAACTAATTATAGTTCAACACCAACACTGTCAGAATTCCAAATATTTGACAATAGGTGGTTCGAAATGATGGCATTGGCAGAGGCTGAGGTATTCATAGAGGACACTAATAAAGTCAGTGACAATACTAGTATTTTACCTGGTAAATGGTTAAATACATCACAAAGATTTATTAAAGAATTTACTGATAATGGGTTTTGTAAGTTAGTCTTTGGTGCTGGTGACACCGACACATCCTCACTAAATGATTTTGTGGGGTGTAGAGGTCAAATTGATAGGATAGGTGATTTTGCGAATAATCTATCGTTAGGGTCAATCCCACCAACAAACAACACAATGTTTATAAAGTATAGAGTTGGCGGTGGGTCAGATAGTAACATTGGGTCAGGTGTATTAACAAAGTTAGGTACAGTAAATTTAGTTATTAATGGGGATGATAACACCATAAACCAGTCTGTTAGAAATAGTTTGAAGGTTAATAACCCAATTCCTGCAATAGGAGGAAAAAACCAACCATCTATTGAAGAAATTAGAAATTTAATAAGATACAATTTTTCGGCACAAAACAGATCAGTCACAATTAAAGATTACCAGAGTAGAATATCAGCAATGCCTGGTAAGTTTGGTGTACCATTTAGGTGTGGTGTTTGGGAAGAAAGAAATAAAATACAGGTTACTACTTTATCATTAGATAGTGCTGGAAAATTAACAAATAAATCAACATCAACATTAAAAGAAAATATCGCAGAATATCTTGCAGAATATAGAATGTTAAATGATTACGTCACAATTAAGGATGGAAAGATTATAAACTTAGGTTATGAGGTAGACTTATTTGTAGATAAGTCAGTTTCTAAAACTGAAATAATGACGGGTGTTATTAATAGTATCACCGATTTCATGGACATCAACAAATGGTTTATGGGTGATAATATCTACTTAGCACAATTAATTGAAAATATTAATAATGTCGGTGGGGTATTAAATGTGGTTGATTTAAGGGTATATAATAAAGTCGCTGATGGTAAATATTCTGTTAATGAAATTGCACAACCATATATTGATGCCGACACTAGACAAATTGATTTGTTAGGTCAATACACATTATTCGGACAACCAAATGCAATGTTCGAAGTTAAATTACCAAGTAAGGACATTAAAATAAGAATAAAGTAATATGTGCTTTATTTTGGGGGTTTTAGGTGTATTTTTTAAGAAAAATTAAAAGTTATGGGATGTTCAACATGTAAAGGAAAAAGTTCAAAAAACAACACTAATAGTGGTGGTGCTGATAGTGAAAATATTAATATTAGTTTAATACCTGAAAGTCTTCAGAATGGAGATTTCAATGGTAATTTTATTTTAAAATTATTGGCACTTATAATAATTATTATTTCGTGGCCGTTAATAACAATAACACTTTTTTATGTGTTATTTGTAAATTTCTTTATGCCTAAAAGAGATGGTCAGAAAGTTATTGGTGATTTAATAGAAAATGTCGTTCATAAGTATGCGACATTTAAAGCTAATAGAATTATTAAAAAGAAAGAAAGACAATTCAATAAGAATAGAGACTATAGTGGTGATAGTGAGTTACTAGATATAGAAGTATTTGAAACTGAGGAGTATAATGAGGGTACCAAAGAGGGTTAAAATATGTCAAGTTCCATTAGAATTAGAACAACACCTAATAGTGACGATAAATACGTTAAGATAAAGTTAGAGCAAGACTTTGACTTATTAGAAATTTTAAGTTTAAAGATTACGCAAGAAGATGCTTATCAGAGTTTTTGTGCAAACTACGGGGTAGTCGCTGGTAGAATTTCAGTCAATGATGGTTTCGGGTTACCCAACGTAAAGGTATCGATATTTGTCCCTATATCAGATGATGATAAAGACAATGCAATAATAAGGGAAATATATCCTTATGAATCAACGGTAGATAAAAATAGAAATGGTTTAAGGTATAACCTATTACCAAATAGAAAACAACATACCGATCACACACCAGTTGGTGGGTTTCCTGGAAAAAGAGAGGTTTTAGATGATGAAACATATATTGAGGTATATGAGAAGTATTATAAATACACCACAAAGACAAATGAGGCTGGTGATTTTATGTTATTCGGTGTACCCAATGGTCAACAACAATTATTCTATGATTTAGATGTAAGTGATATAGGGTTTCTATCTGCAAGACCATATGAATTAATTGCTCAGGGGGCACCAGAATCAAGATTTCAAGATAAATTCACCTTTAAAAGTGGAAGTCTTGATCAACTAACTCAAGTTATAAGTGAAACCATCCCTATAGTTGTAAAACCATTTTGGTGTGATACACTTAATATAGGTCGAGAGATTGGTATTACTAGACAAGATATACCTATAGAAAGTTATGAATTAAACCCCACAGCAATTTTTATGGGTGGTTTATTTAGTGACGATGAAAAAGACTCATTGAATAAAAACTGTAGGCCTAGAAAGAAAATGGGTAATATGAATGAATTAATTACTGGTGAGGGTAATATTGAAATCATTCGTAGAACACAACAAGGTGATATAGAATTTTATAGGGATTTAGGTGATGATTTAATTGATGAAAATGGAAATTGGTCTTTTCAAGTCCCAATGAATTTAAGGAAGGTAATCACCGAAGAAGATGGTAGTTTAATTCCTTCACCAGACGGTATAAAGGGTGTTGCAACAGAGGCTGATGTTAGGTTTAGAATATCTATGGATAAGTCTAACGATGATAAAAAACTTAGAACAAGAGCTAAGATGTTAGTTCCTAATATGTTGGGTAATTACAATTTTGATAGTTTTGATAGATCAGAATTGAGAGATGCTCAGTTTGCTCAAGATGCTGGAACAGGAACGACAATATTTGATATTAACGAACAAACTTCACTAACACCGACTGCTTTTGCTGATGACCCAGCAAATGAATATAATTATTTAAAAGAATTTTTTACATTCAGGTGGAAGAAAGTTTATACGGTAAGACAATATATAGGGAGATTCCAACCAAACGATAATGATGAGAATAGAAATTTCATAGGTCTTAAAGATATTAGTGATGGTTTCGGTGTTAATAAAATACCATTTAATAGGATTGACACCAACGTAAACCCGTTATATACTTTATTATGTATTTTATTGTCCTTTATTGGGATACTAGTATCATTGGTTAATGGTATATTAAATCTATTTAATGGTTTTATAACCATGTTATGTCAGATAAAGATTCCTTGTGGTATTGAAATATGTGGGTCAGATTGCATAAAGGCTGAAAAATGTAGATACCAATATAAAATAAAGACTGAAACCCTCCATAAGAATAGTAGTTGTAATGATCAAGCCGCGGCAGGGACAACCACAACAGGGCCAAAAAAAGATTGTAGTTTCGGGTCATGTGCACCCCCTGGTACTGCTGCATGTAGTACTTGCTACACTAACAGCTGCTCTTATTCTTTTTCACTACTAGGTCAAGATTATTACACTAAAAAAACTGCTGTAAATGTGTCAAAACAAACAAAGACATCGGGTTGTGATAAGAGTTGTGATTCACCTTGTACTGACGGTGAAGTGATAAACCTTGCTGTTGTTTGTTTCTGTATTGGTGTTGAAGTAAAATATAAATGTATATTCGGTGGTTTATTATGTTCATCATGTCTACCATCGGATCCGAATGATGATAGACATGGTTGTTGTGGTCCTGATGATCATCCTTATGGGTGTGGTCAGGATTGTGACGAATGTAAGGATGAAAACGATAACCCAAATGCAAACCCACCGTGCCCAAATAGTAAGTGTAAAAAATGGTCGGGCGATAAAGAGATACCATGTGAATCAATCAATGGTGACCCTAATGATAACGATGCAGATGTGGGTGGGGCAAATAGCTGTTGTAGTGATTGTTGTGTTAAAATTCCGTTAATTAAATTAAGGTGTAAAGAAGAAATCCTCATTACCCCTACATTGTTTCCAACACCATTTGCACCACTCTCTTGTAATGTTAATCAAGTAATCCCTTGCCCAACTTGTGGTGGTTTAGAATTATCACCTATTGATGAATGGGTAAGATGTAAATTAGAGGCAATTGCTGCGTTCTTGGGGTTAATAAAATTTGATTTTTATAATGATTGGTTAAATGGTTCTTTATATTTCCCATTAATTAAAAGAAAATTTAAAACTAAAAAAAGAAAGAAAAAATTCGGGCAAATTAAAAAAGATAAGTTTTGT
>Ga0255044_10000034_pt1 | contig 22660 bp, 23 predicted proteins | sample BC1_12_21_MG_FD_183651 | JGI IMG/M metagenome (GOLD analysis project Ga0255044, IMG submission 183651) | Seawater microbial communities from Strait of Georgia, British Columbia, Canada - BC1_12_21 | ecosystem: Environmental > Aquatic > Marine > Strait | place: Canada: British Columbia... | reverse complement strand
TTACTACTACCACTAATACTATTATTCTCCCCACCACCAATAGATGAATTACTACTACCACTAATAACATTATTCTCCCCACCAACTAATGATGAGTGATCTGAGACATATAAAGTATTTTGCTGCCCCCCACCAATAAATGATAAGTCTGAGACAGATAAAGTATTTTGCCCCCCACCAACTAATGATGAGTAATCTGAGACAGATAAAGTATTTTGATACCCACCAACTAATGATGAGTAATCTGATCCAGATAAAGTATTTTGCCACCCACCAACTAATGATGAGTAATCTGAGACAGATAAAGTATTTTGATACCCACCAGCAATAAATGATAAGTCTGATTCACTTAATAAATTTAATTCACCACCTACGATTGATGCATATGTTGATCCAGATAAAGTATTAACCAAACCCCCACCAATAAATGAATGTGTATTACCAGATAAAATATTTCCCCCCCCACCAACTAATGATGAGTAATCTGAGACAGATAACGTATTACTCAAACCACCACCAATAAATGAAGAAGTACTACCAGATATTCTATTTGTTTTACCACCACCAATGAATGAACGTGATGACGTACCTATTAAATTTGAGGAACCAGCAACAATACCTGCTGAGCCTGAACTATTTTGTATCGAATTAGAACCACCACCGACAATTACCCCACCCGTAGTTAAATTATTATTACTACCACCTAAAATGGCTGCGAAAGTGGTAGAATTAATTTCATTAAGTCTACCAGTACCAATAAATGAATAACTAGAACCTAATATTTTATTACCAAGTCCAGGAGCAAAACCACCAGCACCAATAAAGTTATCAGTACCACCAGTAATAATATTATATCTTCCGCCCCCAATAGATGAATTAGTACTACCACTAATAGTATTATCGATTCCGCCCGCTATCGTTGAGAAGTCACTATCATTAATGTTCCCTGCGGTGTTGGTTGGTAATATAGTATTATTTGCTGTTGTTGATGTGAAAGCACCTGTATCATCCACTGTACCACCACTACCACCAACTACATTACCACTAGAATCTACCGCTAACATTGTTACTGGTGATCCCGTACTCAATGTATTAATGGTTAAATAATTAGTAGTTAATCTATCGTCAACATTAACGTTACCTTTAACATCCAACCAAGTTAAATCCCCCTTATAATCTAATGTACCAGCGGAGAAATTTTCTTTTGTTGCAAGTGTAACACCATGATATTCTGGTGTTGTACCCGTACTTACGTCAGAAACGTTAGCAAAGGAATAAGTATAATTATATCCTGTATATTGTAACCCAATCGTATTCCCATCAATTATTGTTGATTGAGTTAGAGTCCAATCATATTCGGTTGTTTGTGTTGCCGCACTTAATGTTGTAATGGGTAATGTCATACCGCTTGTTTCATCTAGATATTGTGAATCACTCCAAAAGTAGGTAGTTGCGCTATTTTCTGTGACAGTACCAGATGTTGTACCTGTCACTAATGTTGGGAATGACCCATGAGTGCCCGTCTCATATATTGACATATTAAATGTTCCACCAGAATAAATACTATTACTACTTTCTGTTTGATAGTATTCTTTTTCATTTAAAGCGATTGTATTACCTACTATACCCTCACCGATATTATTAAATAATTCTATAAAATAGTCATTTGGGTAGGTTGTTCCACTACTATTATTATTATATAATTTTTCTAGAAGGGGGTTACCCCACACTAAGTTAGTGGGATTATTAAATACACCAGTATTAGCTGTATATGACAAAAGTAGTGGTGTATATGTTGTTGCAGTTACTGTCACCACCGATGAATCAATGTTTATCTCACTATAAGGAAAAACCCTTAATGTTGTGCTGGTGGGGTTATATGATGGTGACGATAAATTAGTCACATCAAATATTGTGGTTGCGGAAGTACCACTAAATGTTGCTCTTTCAGTTGTTCCCACACCTATTGACACAATTGTGTTAGTATCGACCCCACTTGGAAATCCACTAAATGGCATTCCCATTTCTATACCACCTTGAAAAACCGCTGTTTCACCTGAGTATATTTTAGCTTGTCTTGCTAAATCTAAATTTGTATTGAACTTATTTATAGGCATAAAATATTCTTTGGTAATAAATATTTGAATTTCAGGTATATTTATATAAAAAAGAATAATATGGTAAAAACATTCAAAAAAAGAGATCTAACTGAAAATCTTTTAGATGAGGAGGATATAAATGAGTTGATTGACCTTGATGGATCAATGATAGATGCTAAAGACAATTACAAATCAACTGATAAGATTGTCAAATCAAAAGGTACTTCACAAGATCACGCTAGACGTTCAGCACAAGGACCAGGTGCGTTTTATCCTTGGGGTGGAGCTTATTATGGTGGTTATTTTAGAATGAATGAAGACGATGAAGAGATAGAGATGGATGTAAGAGATGAATTCGATGAGGATGAGGCTTGGTCAAAACCACAAGGAAATATACCACAAGAATACTTGCAAGGTGTTCAACCAAAAGAAGATGATGAAGGTAAGAGAGATGATGATAATTACCCAGCAAAAAGAAAAGATGTTTATCAAGGATTTTTTGAGGGGGATTTGAGAAAAGATATAGATGAAATAGCTGAAGGTAGAATGCAATCATTGGTTGATGAAATGCTGAATAGAAGACAGAAACCAAAAGAAATTGTTAAGAGACAGAATGAAACTGATTTAATGCATAATGTAGAAATACCTGAATTTACGGAATTAAAAGCTACATACGAGAAACCTATTGTTGCTAGGAAGATAATGCATCTTACAGATTTAATGAACAAACATGCATTAGGTGGGACAGAATTATCTATAATTTTTAACTATTTATTAGATAACTTAGACTTATCTAAGATTAGTGACGAACAAAGAGAATATATTGGTGATAAATTAAAGTATGGCGAACAGGAAGGAGAATAAAGGTGGTAATAGTCAATTAGACGATAAGTATTGGAATTGTCCCGATTATGTTCTAAATACCCTAGGTAATGCAGTAAAAATGTATGAAAGCCTTAAAGTTAAAGGTGGTAAGACTGAGGGTTATGAAAGAGCGAAGGGAATTTTAGTAGAGAAGTCTATTACCTATAAACAAATGAAAAGGATTAAAAATTGGTTTGATTCATTTGAGGGTAAGTGGGATGATACTGAATTTAAACTTAATGGTGGTAAGACAATGCATAATTGGGTAAATAGTACTTTGGGTAATGCCACTAAGTCTATTAAGAGTATTAAAGATGCTCAGAAAGATACTAACCCTGAAAATACACATATTAAGTCTCACGAAAAGGATACCACAAAAATAAATAAAGATACTACACTTAGACTTGGTATACCTAAGTTACATAAGGGTAAAGTATCTAATTTCATTTTTAACGACAAAGCTGTTTATGAGGGTGTTGAAAGGATGAAATATTTAATAATATACGAAAGTAAAATATAAACAAGATGGCTAAAAGTAAATTAGAAGAATTAAGTGACATATATAGGGTTCAAAACCTTATTAAAAACGACTACCAAAAAGTTGAGGGTAGTAGTTATAGTGTAACCCATAAGAACGCAATATCTGACGGTGATGCAAAAGGTAAAGGCACAGGTGTAGTAGGAGATACCTATAATGGTGGTAGTGATGTTGACATCTATGGTAACCCAAGTATACCAAAGACAGGTAGATTACAATTAACCTCTCAAAATTTGTATGATTCGGAGAATGAGTATACGGTTCCTGATACATCAGAAAACGCAGATCAATTCAGATCACTCTAAAAAATAAAAAATGAATCTTTACAATATAGCAGAAAGTCTTATTCTAGAAACAATCAATAGGTCAATGATTATGGATATCATGGATCAGCGAAGATTAGTTGAGATTTCGTATGATGACGAACAAGACCCTGGTGGTGAAGGAAATAGATGGGTTGAAATAGTTGCTTATGGTAAATCCAAAGCAAATAATGATGTTGTAAGAGCGTATCAGGTTGGTGGTGACACTAAAACTATACAACCGGGATGGAAACTATTTAGGGTCGATAGATTTCTTAATTTTATAAAATTAAGTGGTACATTCGACACCCCTAGACCTAAATTTAACCCTAATGGGGATAAAAGTATGATAGAAGTCTATGGAATGACAAGATTTAATTAATAAGAAAGATGAGTGCAGATTTAAGTAAATTAAAAAGTATATTAGCAAAATCAAAAGCTGTAATGCGACAAACAGATGAGTCTTTAGGTAACCCAATGGGGGGTGTTAATAACACACCATCTACACAAAGAGGAGTTGCTGAACATGAAGAAAAAGAAATTCCAAATCTAACAGAAGAATTTGCTAATAAATATGGTATGACTGATGGTAAGATACAAAATAAATCAGTATCCCCAAAAGGAGGTCAATACCCAAACATTAGTAAATCTAAAATGCCAAAAGCGATATTAGATGCTATGATTAATGATCCAATAGAAATTCCAGAAAACCCATTCGCATCAAATTCATTTTCGTTAGAAGATGTTCCCGAATTAATGGAACAACCAAAACCGAAAAGAGTTGTAGAATCTAAACAGACTAAACAACCAGCACCTAAGAGTAAAATTAATAGAGAAACTATTAAACAAATCGTTAGAGAAGAATTTGAAGATTTAGTTAGGGATGTTTTAGATGAATATATGGAAAAGTCATTAGTGACAGAGGATATCCATATCAAAATTGGTAATACTATGTTTGGTGGTAGTTTAAAACCTTTACCAAAATCAAATAAAAGAGTAATTAAAAGATAAAAAAAAAGGGGAAATTAATCCCCTTTTTTTATTTAACAGATTCTAACAAATCTTCCCTACCCTCAACAATTTGAGATTTAGCTAACCAAAAGGTTAAATCACCAATACTCTGTATTTTTAAATTAAGAAGTTTTTTGTATACCTCCACATCCTCTTTATTTTTAACGTAAGGGATTTCAAGGTGTTTAGAACAAACTGGTCCCACACCAGTCGCTTGACTCCTCCAATCAGTTAAGTCTTTACCACAACATCTACAAGATGTCACATCTGATGTAGTCATTCGACCAACCACCTCATAGGCTTTTGCAGTCTCTCTTAAAACTTTTGAGATTGTCATAAGGAAGGGTGTGAAATCTAAATTGTTTTCCTCTTTGATTTTCTTAGCAATGAATCTCTTAACCTTAATATCCACATTAACGTTTTTAACTTCCCCTTTTACTTCAGTAGTGGGGTTACTTTTTCCGAAGAATTTCTCTGCTGCTCCCATTTGTTTAACTGATAATCTACCATATCTTTGTAAACCACCTTTAAGTGAATTCATAAAGTTATTAGTTCCTTTATAATTTTTGATTTTTTCTGTTGTATTTTCCATAGTTGTTTTGATTTGATACAAATGTATGGCGAATATTTGGATTGGCAATGATCTTTCTTAAAAAACTTTAAAATACTTTTCTTTATTAAGAAAAAAGACTATCATTTTATAAAATTATATATAAATGAGTAAAATAAAAATTTTAGTAGTCCCTTCTGACCGTACCGGAGTGGGATATTATAGATCTACAGTACCACATATTAACCTACAAAAATTATTCCCTGATGATGTTCACGTTGATATAGACTATGAACCACAGTATAAAAATGATAAATGGTTAAAACAATATGATATTATCCATTACCATAGAACATTTGGACCTTTTGAGGAAATAGATGAGACTATGGCAACGTTAGAAAGATTAGGTATACCATCTATTATGGATTTGGATGATCATTGGGCTCCTGGTCAACATCATCCAGCTTATAGGATAATTAAAGAAAATAAGTTAGATGAAAAATTATCTAAAAATTTAAGGGCAGCAGACAATATTACAACTACCACCTCAGTATTTGCGCAAGAAATGAAAAAATTCAGTAAGAATGTTTTTGTTATCCCAAATGCGATTGACCCAAAAGAAAAACAATATACACCAGACCCAAAACCATCTGAAAGAATTAGAATTGGATGGTTAGGTGGTTCTTCTCACTTAAAAGATTTAGAAATACTTAGTGGTTTAGTAGGTAAACTTAAATCCGATGGTTACATCGATAAGATTCAATTTGTTTTATGTGGTTATGATTTGAGGGGTCAGATGACTATCTTTGATCAGAAGACTGGTGAACAAACACAAAGAGCAATTAAACCAGAAGAGAGTGTGTGGTTTAAATATGAGCAAATTTTTACCGATAACTACTCAATAGTTAGTGATGAATATAAAAAACACCTTTTAAGTTTTAAACAAATAGAATATAGTGATGTTGATAATGAGCCATACAGAAGAGTTTGGACTAAACCTATTACTTCCTACGCTTCTAATTATAACTTATTTGACATATCTCTAGCCCCATTGGAGGAGAATTTATTTAATAAGGTTAAATCACAATTAAAAGTTATTGAGGCTGGTTTCCATAAGAAAGCGTTAATTGCGCAAGATTTCGGACCTTACCAGATTGACGTAACCACACTATTCGGTCACCCAAAGAAAGGTGAAAATACATTACCTATCAATGAGGGGGCAAATGGTTTCTTAATACCATCAAGAAAGAATCATAAATTATGGTTTAAATATGTGAAGTATCTTATTGATAATCCAGAAAAAATTAAGGAAATGGGTGAAAAGTTATATGATACAGTAAATGGTGAATATGATATGCAATCTGTTTGTAAAAAACGTTTAGATCTTTATAGACAATTAATTACAGAAAAACAAAGTCAATTAGTTGTAAGTTAAATATAAAATGTGTATTATTGTGTTATGAGTAAAAATTTAAAAGAAAAAATAGAAAAAAATAAGAAGAAATTATATTCTACAAACGATAAGTATAAAATATTTACAAAAGAGTTGTTAGAGTTTTTAGGTGATGATTTTATTAGGGCTCCTGCTTCTACTATGAAATCTTTACATAACGCTTTCCCAGGTGGTTTAATTGACCATATTATCTTAACTACAAAATATGGGGTAGATATTAACTTATCTTTACCTGAAAATATTAGGGTTGATAATTCTTCATTAATTAAAGTCTGTTTCCTACATCAAATAGGTAAAACATTCTTATATAAATTATGTGAATCTGAATGGCATCGAAATAATCAAGGAAAGATGTATGAGTTTAAGGATGATATAGTATCTATGCGGGTAGGTGAGAGGTCAGCATACTATTCATTAAAGTATGGTGTACAACTTTCAGAGGAAGAGTACCAATCAATTATTAATTATGATAAACCAGATGATGATAAACAATCAAAATGGTATTCAACCACATTAGCAACAATTTTAAAACAAGCTAATGAATTAGCAATAATAGAAGAAAAAACATTAAACAATGGGTGAAGAATATAGTGAACAGGAAATGATTAGGTTATTAGGTGAAATACAACACATGACAAGTAATAATACCGATACATCGGTTGATTTAGGTGGTTATATAGAAGATTTAGTAAAATACGAAACACCATCAAATTATGATGAGGTAGTAGTAACTAAGGTAGTAGTAACTAAGTTTGTTAATACATCAAACTGGCCAGACCCAGAATACGCAAAGGTTGGTGATAGTGGGTTTGATTTAAGAGCAAATATAGAAGAACCAATCACACTTAAACCATTAGAAAGAGCTTTAATCCCAAGTGGGTTAAGGTTTGAATTACCACCTAATACTGAAATACAAGTTAGACCTAGAAGTGGGATGGCACTTAAGCATGGTATTGGGTGTTTAAATAGTCCAGGAACCGTAGATGAGGGGTATAGAGGTGACGTTGGTGTGGTTGCGGTGAATCTTAGTAACGAAGAGTATACAATACAACCTGGTGAAAGAATCGCACAAGCAGTTATAATGAATGTTATCGGATATGGTGTAAGTAAATTAACAAAGGTAGATGAATTATCAGAAACACAAAGAGGTGATACGGGATACGGATCATCAGGAAAGAATTAATTCTTTCTTAAAAATAAGAATAGAAGAATTAGAAACGCTTGAAAAGAGTGGAATAAAAAAAGTTTCATTACCTATGGATGGTAAAACATTTTTAATTAGTGAGGCTTTAGAAATTTTTAAAGTTTTAATTAAAGATGATTAGTATAATATATTGTACAAAAGAACATAACCCTAAACATATAGAGCATCTTAAAAAAATGTCAGGTAACCCTAATAAAGTAGAGGTTATAGAATACATCAATAAAGGTGAGGGTTTAACTAAATTTTATAAAAAAGGTTTAGAAGAATCAAAACATGATATTGTTGTATTTTGTCATGATGATATTATTGTAGAAACTAAACAGTTTGGTAAAAAAATAATAAGACTATTTGATAAAAATCCTGAATATGGTATCATCGGTGTTGCAGGTACTAAATTTATGTCTACTAGTGGTAGATGGTGGGATGATAGAAGTAAAATGTATGGTAAAGTTGCCCATACACATGAAGGAAAAACTTGGTTGTCTTCATATAGTGGCGGTTTAGGTGATGGTATTGAAGAAACTATCGTAGTTGATGGTGTTTTCTTCTCTGTAAATAAAACAAGGATAAAGGAAGACTTCGATTTAGGTGTTAGTGGATTCCATTTTTATGATGTAGATTTTTGTTTTAGAAATTTTTTAAAAGGTGTAAAAATTGGTGTTCATACTAACGTGAGAATTAATCACATGTCTATCGGACAAACTAATCAAGAATGGGAAAATAATAGAATAACCTTTGCGAAAAAATATAAAGATAATTTACCAATAGATTTAGAAAACTTAACCGACTCATATATTAATGATGAGGGGAAAAATAAAATTAAAATCATTACTGGTTGGAGTGATAAAGGTGGATCTACATTTGCGTTTATTAATTTAGTGAATAAGTTAAACGATTTAGGTTATGACACTACGTTATATGGTCCACACGATTGGCATTTAGATAAATGTAAATCTGATTTATTAAAAAATTACATAACAGAAAAATCAGATACTTTAATGGTACATTTTCTACGTTTGGATAGTAGACCTGATTGTAAGAAGGTTATATTTAATTGTCACGAAACAAATGTCTTTGAGATTGGTCAAGTAAAACAATTTTGGGATAGTGTAGTTTTTATAAATGAAAAACAAAGAAAATATCATAAACAATTTAATGGTAAGTATGAATCCATACCTAACCTTAAAGAAATGTTAGTTAAGAATGGAAAGAGTAAGGATGTCGAGAAAATAGCTGGTGTTGTTGGGTCAATCGATGTTAATAAACAAACACATGTGTCGATAATGAGGGCATTAAATGAAGGGTATGAAAAGATTTACCTATTTGGTAATGTAACTGATCAACCTTACTATGATTCAGAAGTAAAACCATTATTAAATGATAATGTTATTGAGTATGGTTTTACTAAAAACAAACAGGAAATGTATGATATGGTAAACGCCATGTTTTTATCATCTAGAAGAGAAGTAGCTCCATTAGTAAAAGATGAGTGTGAAAGCACTGGTACAATCTTTAATGGTAATTTTGCTACTAATCATGATGGTGAGAAATTAACCAACGAAGAAATAATGAATCGTTGGGTTAAAGTATTAGGGGTAAAAAAACCGATAGTACATGCTTATTTTTTATGTTATAATGAATCAAACATATTACCTAACCTAATAAATTATTATTCAAAATTCTGTGAAAAAATTCACATTATAGATAATCATTCTACTGATAATAGTAAGGAGATAGTAGAGTCTTTTGTCAATACAGAATTCACAACATTTGATTCAGAAGATGGGTTTAATGATAAATCAAACATCGAGGTTAAAAATAATGTATGGAAACAAAGTAGAGGGGTAGCTGATTATGTTATTTTAGGTGATACTGATGAATTTTTATATCATGAAAATATGAATAATTTCTTAATCGATTCACATAGAAATGGTGTAACTATATTTAAACCTGAAGGACACCATATGATAGCTAATGAGGATTTTATGTTATCAACAGACGAGGATTTATTAGACTCAGTAAAAGAAGGGGTTAGAACACCTGTTTTAGATAAACCAATGATGTTTGACTGTAACCAAATTAATGAGATAAATTATGGTTTTGGGGCTCATAGTGCGAACCCAACAGGAAAAGTAACCCCATTAGTGGATCCTTCATTAAAAATGCTCCACTATAAATTTTTAGGTATAAATGATTATCTTTATAAAAATAAAATCAGAGGAGAAAGGTTAAGTAGTTTTAATAAACAACACAATTTTGGGACATATTATTTAGCTAGTGAAGAAGAAATAAGAAAAGATTATAAACTATATCTAAGTAAAAGAGTTAAATTATTAAAATAAATAATATGGTTATTGGTGGTGGTTTAATATCAAAAGTTTTCAATGAAAAATATAATGAAAACGAAAATACTATAATTTTTGCTTCAGGGGTATCTGACTCGCAAGAAACGAAACCCACAAACTTTCTAAGGGAAAAAAATCTATTACTTAAAACATTATCTGACCACAAAACAAAACAAATTATCTATTTTAGTACTATCCTTGTTGGTTATGTGGGTAACCAATATTACCGACACAAAAAAGAGATGGAGGATTTAATCAAAACTAATTCAAAAAACTTTCTAATATTCAGGATCCCACAAATAATTGGTGAAAACGGTAATGGTAATAACCTAATTAATTATTTGGTTAGTAACATTAAAAATGGTAAAGAATTTGTCGCTTACAATAATATAAAAAGATCAATAATGGATGTTAAAGATGTCTTTAATGTAGTTAATTATTGCGTTGGTAAGGTTAATAACGAAATAATATATGTTAGTGGGTTAGAAATAGTTTCCGTTGTTGATTTAATAGAAAAAATTGGTTATATTTTAAATATTAATCCCAAATATACAATTCAGGAAAAAAATGAATCTTTAGGTTGGTCGATATTAAATAGTAATATCTTTAAAGAATACATTAACAATACGGAAATTGAGTATAATGGTTATACTGAAAGAATAATAAAAAACTATATAAAAAAATAAACTATGGTAATATTAACTGGTTTCTACAACGCAGATAAATACATTGAACGTTGTTTAACTACAATAATGACACAATCACATAAAGATTTTACTTGTTATATCACACACGATAAGTCTACAGATAATTCCATAAATTTAGTAAAAGAATTTATAAAAAATGATGATAGATTTATCTTAATGGGTGAGTCAGATATAAAATTATATCAAACAGGTAACTTTGATAATGTTATTCGAAATAACCCTAATATAGGTGATAACGAAGTTTTAATTGAGGTCGATGGGGATGATTATTTACCTGATTCGAATGTCTTTAAAAGAATCAATGAATTATATATTGATGAGAATGTATGGATAGCTAATGGTAGTTTTAAATATTCCAACGGACAACCTGGATTCTCACAAAAACAAACAGGTTTTGACAATTTAAGGGGTGCTAGATTTACCGCATCACACATTAGAACATGGAGGGCTTTCTTATGGAGAAAAATAAACGAAGAAGATTTAAGAGATGAGAATGGAGACTACTGGCAATGGAGTGGAGACTTATGTTTTATGTTCCCAATGTTAGAAATGTCAGGTGAAGAACATTATAGATTTATGACAGACATAAATTATGTGTATAATGCAGAAAACCCAATAAATGAACATAAGGTTGATATGACAATGGTTACCGATCACGCATCAAAAATAAGGGGTAAGAAACCTTACAACAAAATATAAAAATAAAAAAAGTAATGGAAAAAAGAAACGTAAATGATATATTATTAGAGTTAAGAGGTTACCTAAAAGAAAACAAACCAAAATATTTATATAATCAAAATTTTAAACCTGGTGAAAGTCAAGTTTTATATTCTGGTCCTTATTGGGATGAGGATGAAATAATGGCAGCTATAAATACGTTTATTAATGGTAAATGGGTAGTAGCAGGTGAAAATGTATTTATGTTTGAAAGAAAATTCGCCAAGATGTTTGGTGCTAAATACGCTCAGATGGTGAATTCAGGTAGTTCAGCAAACTTAGTGTTGATTGCGGGGTTAAAAAAATATTTTAAGTGGAGTGATGGTGATGAGATTATTGTATCACCTGTTGGTTTCCCTACAACTATTTCAACAATAGTACAAAATGGTTTAACACCAGTATTCATTGATATTGAATATGATACTTTAAATTTTGACTTATCTAAAATTGAGGAAAAAATAACTGATAAAACAAAAGGTATATTTGTGTCACCAGTATTAGGTAATTCACCTGATATGGATCGTTTAACTGAAATATGTGAGAAACACGATATAAAATTAATCGGTGATAGTTGTGATAGTTTAGGGACTAAATGGGATGGTAAGAATTTAGGTGAATATTATGTTGCTTGGTCATCTTCATTTTACCCAGCTCACCACATATCAACAGGTGAAGGTGGTATAGTTTGTACAAACATAGAAGGATTAAAAAAGGAATTCACAAGTTTTGCTTGGTGGGGAAGAGATTGTTATTGTGTTGGACCAGCTAACCTATTATCTTGTGGGACATGTGGTAAAAGATTCGACAATTGGTTAGAGGATTATGATGGTATTATTGATCATAAATACGTATTCACCAATATGGGTTATAATCTAAAACCAATGGATTTGCAAGGATCAATAGGGTTAGAACAACTAAAGAAGTTTGAAGGTATAGATACCCAAAGAAAACATAGTAAAACTACCATTGAATCTATTTTATTGAAACATGTAGATGGGTTAAATGGTGTGAAAATGTTAGAAAAAGCAGATACTTGCTGGTTTGGTACACCTTTCATCTGTGATGATAAAATACTTAAAGACAAATTAATATCATTTTTAGAGGAAAATATGATACAAACTAGAAATTATTTTGCTGGTAATATTTTAATACATCCAGGTTATAAACACTTAGATGATTTTACAAAATATCCAAATGCAAATACTGTCTTAGATAAAGTTTTCTTTTTAGGTGCAGCCCCACATTACGATGATGATGTGTTTGATTACATAGAAAAAACTTTCGAAGAGAAATGGGTAAATTAAAAGTTTTAGTACTTGGTGATGGAATATTAGGTAGTGAAATTGTAAAACAGACAAACTGTAATTACCTTTCTAGAAAAAAGGATGGTATCTCCATTGATAATTTCGATGAATGGTTACACAAAATGAGTAACTATGATGTAATCATTAATTGCATCGCTAATACCGATACCTATTCAGATAATAAGGAGAGTCATTGGGATATAAACTATAAGTTTGTAGAACTTTTGATTACCTTCTGTAATGAAACTGGCGCAAAATTAGTACATATATCTACTGATTATGTCTATACTGATTCTATATCAAACGCTAGTGAAGAAGATGTGCCAGTACATTGTAGGAACTGGTATGGTTACACTAAATTACTATCTGATGGATTAGTGCAATTACAAAGTGAAAACTTCTTATTATGTAGATGCACACATAAATCAAGACCATTCCCATATGAATCAGCATGGATTGATCAGGTTGGTAATTTTGACTATGTAGATAAAATATCCGACTTAATTATTAAATTAATTGATAATGGTTCAGAAGGTGTGTATAATGTAGGGACAGAGATTAAATCAATGTATGAAATGGCTTCTGAAACTAGAGATGTAGGTAAAATTTTAACACCGACACATGTACCTAAAAATCAAACAATGGATTTAACTAAACTTGAAGATAGTTTAACTGAAAAACCTTTCTTCTCCATCGCAATTCCAACATACGGATACAATGGTAGAGGTGTAGAATTTCTAGATCATAGTTTAGAGATAATCTATAAACAAACCTTCAAAAATTATGAAGTTATAATATCTGATCACAGCACAGATGACACAATAAAAAATGTTTATGATAAGTGGAAAGATAAATTAAACATTAAATTTTATAGTAATGATAAAGGTAGAGGAATAATATCACCTAACATTAACAATGCGATGAAATATTGTAATGGTAAATGGATCAAGGTATTATTTCAAGATGATTTTTTGTACGATGAAAACTCTTTACAAATTCAACATGATTTTATTAACAATAACTCAAATATTAAGTGGTTTATGACAAAATTCTACCATAGCAATACGGGTAAGGACTATTATAGGTTATATCAACCAAAGTGGATGGATAATCAATGGACAGGTAATAATTTAATGGGGTGTCCGAGTGGGTTAACAATTAGAAATAGGGATTTATTTTTCTTCGATGAAGGGTTAAATTGGCTTATGGATGTTGATTATTATCAAAGGATGTTTATAAAGTACGGTAAACCACATATTCTAGATGTAACGACTGCTGTTAACAGAACGTGGGGTGATCGATTAACTGATACTATACCACAAAGTTTAAAAGATAAAGAATTTAATATGTTAAAAGAAAAATATGATTAACTTACCTGATGTTACATTAATTGCACTAACTAGTGTTAGATTAGAAGAAACCATTAAAGCTTTAGAATATAGCTGTAAAGGTATTAATTTCGGTGACATAAAATTGGCATCAGATGTAAAACCAAACCATTTACCATCTTATATTAAACACGAATATAGTGAAAAAAGTTCTAGTATCGATGAGTGGAATTATAATATAATATATAATTTATCTAAACACATCGATACTAAACATATGATATTAATACATGATAATGGATTCATAGTAAATCCTGATCAATGGAGAGATGAGTTTTTAGAATACGATTATATTGGTGCACCTTGGCCGTTACCTAGAGATGATTTTTCTTATAAAGATATTGAAGGGAATGTTATCAGACAAGGTAATAGTGTATCGTTAAGGAGTAAAAAATTATTAGATGTACCTACCAAATATAATTTAGAATGGAAACCCTTTCATGGGTTCACCAACGAGGATGGGTATATATGTGTTAATTATCGCCATAAATACTTAGAAGATGGTTGTAAATTTGCAGATTTAGATGTAGCTAAATACTTTTCTAAAGAAACTGAAATACCTGAAAATATAAGTATTGAACCTTTTGCCTTCCATAATTATATTGGTAAGAATAACAAATACCCAAAATTTTAAATTAAATGAAAACAAATAAAAATATATTAGTAGCCTCAATGGGGAGGACAGGTAATAATTTATTAACTGAAATGATACGACACATTTACCCTAACGTACAATACACACATTTTTTTGATCAACCTAAATTAAATTGGTCTGATATTGTAATATCTAGTAAGAGGGATTTTAGAGAGCAAATGGCATCCACTAAACGTTATTTGAATGGTTTAGGTCATGGTGATTGGTCATCAATAATAGAGAGTGATGGAACCTATAAAGGAAGAAAAATGGATATATATCAAGAATGTGAAACTGCTTTTAAAAATTATTTAGACTGGAAATCTCATGCTGTGTGCCACATGAAACTTGAAGATTGGTTCACAAATCCTAAACAATATATAAAAGATGTATTTAATGCGCTTGATGTACCATCAGAACAGATTACGGAAAACTTAATTAATGTTATTGAAACTAAATTTAAAACCCCAATACATCCAGGTCATATAACGAAGTCAAGTAAATTAATTAATTATAATGATACTTTATCAGAACATGAAATTTCTGAAGTTAATAGATTTTTTGATGAACAACAAAAAGAACTAAAAGATGAATTCCTTTATATTGAAGATTATGGATAAAGAGATTGTAATTGCGGCATATGATAAAGACTTATCTTGGTTGTCTAACCTTAATAGTGATATAAAACAAACTATATATCGTAAGGGTGTTAAAACTGATAATGAGAATGAAATATTTATTGAGAATAATAATGGAAGGTGTGTCCATACATTTTTTAACCACATTTATAAAAATTACGATGTTTTATCAGATATAACATTCTTCGCTCAAGATTACCCATTTGACCATTGGGAAGATTTAATTGAAGTTATTAATAATGAAACTTGGGTTGATAGATGTGCTTTAGAAATTGGTGGTTACTATGGTTTCCACTTTAACACTATAACTGTACCAGGACCGAAAGGTGGTATCATGTGGAATTTATCACCATCAATACAACACACTAATGGGTACGTATTAATTTGTCAATCAAATGGGTCACCACAAGATAGAAACCCAAAAATAAATGTAGACATCTATTGGGATAAATTATTTACTGATAATAAACCTTTAACTTATGAATTCATTCCAGGAGGGCACTTTGCTATCACTAAAGAAAGTGTTAAGGTTAGAGATAAAGAATTTTATGGTAAAATTGTTAGATTACTTGAAAGTGATGAAACATCGCCATGGATGATCGAACGACTGGAATGTTATATTTTTAATAAAAATTTTAAATAATTATGATTACAACAAATTTAACAGGTAACTTAGGAAATCACATGTGGCAATATGCTGTGTGTAGAACCATTGCAGAAGAAAAAGGATATGATTGGGGTATAGATTCATCACCAAGTCATGATTACCATAATGGTATGAGTCAAATGTATTTCATGAATGTTGATTTTGGTAAACCAGTAGAGGGTATCATTCATGAGTATCATGAACCTTGGAAAATGATAACACACGTAGAAAAAGTTAATATAACGATGTTAAACCCATCATTATATGAGATACAAGACAATACTATATTAGTAGGTGACAAAAGTATTAATCCAGGTGCTGTAGGTGGTATTTACCAATCTGAAGATTACATTATAGATAGGAGAGATGATATTAAGGAATGGTTTGAAATTAAATCTGAATCATCACAAGAATATAATAAAATATTGGAAGACAATAATATTATTTTGGATGATGATACTTGTATTATAAATTTTAGAGGTGGGGAGTATAAGAATATACCAAAAGTGTTATTGAGACGAGAATACTGGAGAGATTCTATTAACCATATGAAAGAGATTAACCCTAAAATGAAATTCTTAATAATAAGTGATGATCCAATTTTCGCCAAATCATATATGCCATTTGACATACCATCAATGCATATAGATATCGGATTTGATTTTTATGTTGTAAATCAAGCTAAAAATGTCATCCTTTCTAACTCATCATTTGGTTGGTGGTGTGGTTGGCTTAATGACAATGCTAACCTTATTATTGCACCTAAATATTGGGCTAGTCATAATGTTAGTGATGGTTATTGGGGTACTGGTGATATGTATACATCTACATTTACTTATCTTGATAGAGAAGGTAAACTTGTGTCTTACGAAGCTTGTAAACAACAAGCGTTAGAATATTATAAAAATAAAAATATAAAAATAAATTAAAGATATGAAAATTTTTGACTCAGTACTTTTTTTTAATGAATTAGATATATTAGATATTAGATTAAATTTATTAGATGATTATGTGGATTACTTCATAATTAGTGAATGTGACTACACTTTTTCGGGTCAACCAAAGAAATTTATCTTTGAGGAGAATAAAGGTAAATTTGAAAAATTCGCACATAAAATAATACACATCAAACATTACGACTCAGATAAAATAAATGATTTTACGTGTCCGTATGAAGGTAGAAAAAAAGAAATCTTTGAGGGTATTATTACTAATTACGATAAAATAAAAAACACACCACAAACAGATGGTGGTAAATTACATTGGTGTCGAGATTATTTACATAGAGAATTTGTTAAACTTGGTATGGACATTTGTGAGGATGAAGACTTGATCATATTTAGTGATACTGACGAAGTACCGAACTTAGAAATTTTAGGTGACTTAAAAAAGATAGATACGTCAAAAAAGTATTGTTTTTTACAAGATAATAATAATTATTATGTTAATAATATTTCAAGTACAAACTGGAAAGGTAATATACTTTTACAATATAAAGTTTTAAAAGATATACCCTTAAATAATTTAAGGATCGAATCTAGGAGACATAATTCTAATGAATTTATTTATTTAGAAAACGGTGGGTGGCATTTATCATTTATGGGTGGTGTTGAACGAATAACAGAAAAAATTAAAAGTTACGGTCATCAAGAATTTAATAATGGTAGGATAATCAATAGTATTGAGAGTAATTTAAACGGGAATAAAGATTTATTTTTTAGAACATCTAACACTTATAACAGTAATAGTGAAGAATTTTATTTTGATAAAATGAAAACTGTCGATATTGAAAATTATTTCCCTAAAAAAGTGGTAAATTTAATAAAAAAAGAATATAATTATTTAATCAAATAAAAAATTAAAAATGGAAAAAATTGTAATAACTGGTGGACTTGGTTATATAGGATCTGAATTATGTAAACTTTATTCTGGTGAATCTAGATATAAAGACATAACAGTGATTGACTCTAGATTTGTATCTGAAAGAGTTAAACAATTAAGGGATTGGGGTATAAACTTCATTCAAGCATCAATATTAGATACAGATGTATTAAGTGAACACTTATCAGATGCAGACACCGTAATACACTTAGCTGGTATTACAAACGTTGCTTACACAAAAACAGAATCTAATGTAGAAAAGGGTAAAGAAATTACTGAGGTTGGTGTGGTAGGTACCCAAAATGTTATTGATTGTTCAGGTAAAAATACTAAGATATTATTCCCTTCAACACATGTAGTATATGAAGGATTTAGTGAGACAAAAACTGATATACCTGAAACTACACCACCTTGCCCGATACTAACATATTCAAAAGGTAAGGTAAAATCTGAAGAAGATTTAAAAAATTCTAACAAGAATTATATAATACTACGTCTAGCTAGTGTATATGGGTACTCAACTGATACTATGCGCATTAATATAATGCCAAATTTATTTTCAAAAATAACATCACAAAATGGTACGATAAAAATGTTCTCAGGTGGGGTTCAATTAAAAAGTTTAGTCCCTCTTATTGATGTTGCGAGATGTTTCAAATTTATGGCGGCAAGTGAAATAAAAAACGAAACACTACACCTTTCAAAAGAAACAATGACTGTAAAGGAAGTTGCAGAATTATGTAAAGAAATTAACCCAAAATTAACATTAGTTGAAACTGATGATGAAATACCAAACTTAGGTTATACAATATCAAACAAAAAACTTTTAGATACTGGATTTACATTCCATCATAATATTAAAGATTGTTTAGAAGAAATGATAAATAATTGGTCACACAAAAAAAAACCTGAAGATTTAGAGTATATCATTCGAGGTGATAAAGAGTTTATCGATGATAGAGGAAAAATATCAAACTACGAACTAATTGAACCTATTAATTTAATTGGTTATATCGAATCAGTCGCAGGAAGTGTTAGAGCTAACCATTATCACCCGATACAAGAACAACAATGCTTATTAATTAAAGGTAAATATGTAAGTGTTATAAAAGATTTATCGGATCCTAACGCAGTTATAGAAACTAGATTAATTAAAGAAGGTGACATTGCTGTTATTAGACCGAATGTAGCACATACTATGGTATTTTTAGAAGACTCTATTTTCTTAAATTTAGTGCGTGGGGAACGTGAACATGAAAATTATGGGGTTACCCATACGATACCCTATAAATTAGTTGATGAAGAATTTAGACAACAGTTAGTCGATGGATATAAAACAGAATGTAGAAGTTGTAGTAATATACATATGAAAAAAGTAGTGTCTTTGGGTAAGTCTCCAATGGCAAATAACTTATTAGATAGTAAAGATGAATCTTACGAAACATTTCCATTAGAAATGGATTGGTGTCCTGAATGTTATAACGCTCAGTTAAACTATGTGGTACCAGCTAATAAAATGTTTGATAATTATCTTTATGTATCATCTACATCTGTATCATTCAGAAAACACTTTGAAGATGCTGCAGTTAAATATATTGACAAATTTAATTTAAATGAAAACTCTTTTGTTCTTGATATCGGATCAAATGATGGAATTGCCTTAAAACCTTTACAGGATAAAGGCATTAAGGTAATGGGTGTTGAACCTGCTAGTAATGTAGCACAGATAGCAATTGACAATGGAATTCCAACAATAAATGGTTACTTCACATCTAAAACATTGGCTGGTTATGCACAAACTCCCGATTTAGTAACAGCTTCTAATGTGTTTGCACACGCAGATGATTTACAAGGAATTACGAAAAATGTATTTAATGTATTAAAACAAGATGGAACATTTATAGTAGAAGTTCAGTACTTATTAGATACCATTAAAGACTTAACATTTGATAACATATACCACGAACACGTTAACTATTGGAGTGTAACATCTATTGTTAGGTTCTTTGATAAATTAGGTGTTAAGGTATATGATGTAGAACACGTTGACACTCATGGTGGATCAATTCGTGTATATGTCGGTAATCACCATCGAGTGATGTGTACCGCAAATGTCGATGATTTCTTAGTGAATGAGGAAGAGTTTGGGATAACTGAATATTCCACTTATGTGGATTTTGCAGAAAGAGTTAAAACGTGTAAAACTAATGTCATAAAAAACATCAAACGTCTCAAAGATGAGGGTAATACTTTAGTTGGTTATGCTTCCCCAGCTAAAGCAACAACGGCTTTAAATTACTATGGTATAACAGACAATGATATTAGTTTTATTGTTGAGGATAATATATTAAAACATAATAAAATCGTTCCGGGTACAAACATCCCAATTAAATCTAAAACTGAAATTAAGGGATCTAACATAAAGGTGATTATTTTAGCGTGGAATTTCGCAGAGGAGATTAAAAAATATAATAAAGATTTAATTGATAATGGTATTGAATTTATAAATATAAAAGATTTACAGGATGAAAATTATCAATTACAAAATAGAAAAGTTTTACACTCTTAAATTATGGTATTAATAGAGTCAACTAATTTATCTGATATGTGTGATTATACTTTTGGTGATCAATCAAGTATGATTAATAATGTTTTCGGTGGTTTCATGAAAGATGCTAACAGATCAAATAATGAATTCATTAAAAAATATGAAATTATTAGAGATTCAGGTAAAGGGTATATGACATTATTTATTGATAATATAAGGTTATATAATAGGGATATAAAATTTTTAAAAGAACAAGATAGACTATATGTTAATGGACTACTAGAGAAAAATGATTTATTAAGATTATGTTCAGAATTAACGGATATGAATTTTATAATCTTTACTGGTTTCGAGGATACACCTATCGATGACTTTATCTTTGATAAAATACCAAATAATGTATTAGGTGTTTTTGCTGCAAATGCGATATCTTTTGGTGGTAAAGTACACCCCATACCTTATGGGTTAAAAAGAAAAATGAGTCAGGGTGATATTAATAAAACAAGTACGATAATTGACCTAACTAAAATTGATATAAATCCTGAAAAATTATTATATGTAAACCATAAAATTAGTAATAATGTAAGTGAACGAAAAAGTATTGGTGATATTTTTAAAGATAAAAATTGGGCAACAGTAACAATTGGTGGTTTAGGTTATAAAGATTATCTTATGGAAATGAAAAATCATAAATTTATGGTATCCCCAAACGGAAACGCTATTGATTGTGATTGTCATAGGAATTGGGAATTATTTTATATGAAAAGGGTTCCAATAGTTAAAAGATGTGATTATTTAACTCACATCTTTAAAGATTTTCCAGTTTTATTTGTTAATGATTTCTCGGAAATAAATGAAGAGTTATTATTAAAAAATGATTTTTTATATGAAGAAGCACTAAAAATTAACTACGATAAACTAGATTTGAATTTATTGTTTAAATCTTACTTAGATATCGTTTTAAAAAAATAAAGAAAAATGAATATAAAAACATACTTAGAAGAAAATAAAGAAACCCTTAAACAATGGTTAGTAGATAACGAACAAGGTAGAATTGATTTAAAAATATTACCACATATACAAGATATTGAAAACGGTGTTTTTGTTGAAGCTGGTGGGTTAGACGGGTTGTTTATGTCAAATACTAAATTACTAGAAGATTTAGGGTGGAGCGGTGTGTTAATTGAACCATCTGAATTGGCATATAATAAATGCGTCAAAAATAGAACCTGTTTTGTTGAAAATTGTGCTTTAGTGTCATTCGAGAATAAAGATGGATTTGTATTTGGTGATTTTAATTATGATGGGAGTAAAGGACTAGGTGCTAGATCTAAAATTAAAGGAAGTGGAGTAAAGGTTAAATCTAAAACATTAACTGAAGTATTGACAAGTTTAAATATGTTACATGTTGATTTACTCAGTTTAGATGTTGAGGGGTATGAAATTGAGGTATTAAATGGTATTAATTTTGACACAATTAATATTGAGTATATGTTAATTGAAGTAAATACGGATGATTATACATTACTTGAATTGGACAATTTATTATTAAGTAAGGGTTTTGAAAATATTGGGAATATATCAAACTTCACCCCTATAACTTTACCATCTTGGCCTGGTAATCATCAAGATTATCTTTATAAAAAAACATGATCACATGTAAACTACAAGGTGGGTTAGGTAATCAGATGTTTCAAGTTGCTACCACTTACGCACTTTCTAAAGAAAATGGTGTAGATTATAATTTTGATTTTAATCATTGTTTCACACCGAATCAGGGTAACCCGACTAAAAAATATGAGGATAATTTCTTCAAACTAATTAATAATAC